>ERZ773169.12-NODE-12-length-258528-cov-12.507202_pt1 | contig 258528 bp, 208 predicted proteins | sample MGYA00580536_ERZ773169 | MGnify/ENA primary metagenome ERZ773169 (study PRJEB29015, sample SAMEA2737814) | human gut metagenome | biome: human gut; feature: human-associated habitat; material: faeces | place: China | collected 2012 ... | reverse complement strand
AGATTGCTTTCTGGATTTTCTTTTCGCTGGTCAGTGTGTACTGATCTTCCAGATAGAGCATCAGATAATTCAAGTCCGTATCGTTCAAGGTCGTTGTCGGCTTGCTCCACCAGAGCGGTTTCACAATATCAATGCGCTCCGTCAGGATATTGTAGCGGATCGCTCCTTCCAGCTTCGGGTCATTCTGAAATACGGTCAGACAGTTTCGTATGCTGTTTTTGACCGTTCCGTTATCGGTCGAGTCCAGACTTCCTCTGACTGCTTCCACGGTCATGCTCGTCTGGGTGTTCTGCAAATCGTTGCTCAAGATTCATCACCTCTTTTCTTTGCTCGGCAACCAGAGCCTTCTTTTCCTCGGCTGTGCCGTACAGAAGAACATCCAGCAGATATTCGATATGGCTTTCTCTTTGCAGTGCTTCCACGAACAGCGGATGCCATTCATCCTCCGGCTGCTTTGGTGCGTATTGCTGCTTCCATGTCCTGAGATGATGGAAGTAATCGGACAGCACCTTGTAGCATCTGCTTTCTTCCTGGCGGTATCTCTGTTCCGGGGTAGGCTCCCGGATATGGGGCTTGATTCGATGCTTCTGCCTGTTGTCGTAGCTGATACCGAAATCGTCAGCCAGCTTCATAGCGGCGGCTTTGCTGGGCAGTCCGAACAGACGGGAAACAAAATCAACTGCATCTCCGTCCGCTTGGCAAGCGAAACAATGGAAACGCTTGTCCACCTTCATACTGGGATCCTTGTCATTGTGAAACAGGCAGACTGCCATACCATGACGGTTGACCGGAATGCCGTACAGCTCTGCCGCCTGTCGGGTGGTCAAGTTCTGCTTGACCGCTTCAAATACATTCATTGCATCTTCCTTTCGGGAACAAAAAAAGACACCTGACATTTTCACAATGAAAACGGCAAGTGCCTTACAGTTCCATATTCTGTTTTTTCTGTTGCGGGGGGTTCTGCTCCTGCTGATTGCTGCTCTGCTCTTGCAGAAACTTCATCTTCTCCGTGACGGAGTGCTTCGGTTCGGGCTTCTTCTCGACCTCGGACTGCTCCGGTGTGAGGACTTTGCTGACCCAATAGCGAATATCTTTCATCGGCTGCAATTCCTCCTTGGCGGCGGCAAGCTGTCCGGCAAGCTCTGCGTAGGTCGCTTGCAGATTGCTGTACTCCGCTTGCAGGGAATCCAGATTGACATTCAAATCCACGCCCTGCTTTTTGAGATAGCGGAATGCTTTGTTGAAGCTGTCCAGCTCGTCCTTGTGGCTTTCCGCAAACGCTGCCTGTCGTGCTTTCCAGCCGATTTTCAGATACTTGTCATGAACCGCTTTGTGGGTCTGGCAGTCTGCCACGGCGTTCTGAATGCCGGTAATGACCTTCATGCGAACGGATGCTTTCTTCATGGCGGCGTTGATGCCCTTGGACTTCTCACTCATTCCTTGCAGGGCTGCATCCAAATCTTCCAGCGTGAAAAGCTCATGCTCTTTCAGATAGATGATGGCTTTGGAGACTGCCTTCAAATCATCGGTCGTGCCTTTCTGCTGACCGTATCTTGACCAGTCGCTGCGTTCTGCCTTTCGTAAGTTCAGATAGTCACGAAGCAGAAGAACCAGATCGGGCGAAGTGTTCTTTGCTTGTGCATCCGTTTCTGCAAAGACTTCCTTGGTCGCTTCCATAATGTCTGCAATCCAATTTCGCAGATTTCGGATGGTGCTGCGGATGGCATTCATCATGCGGTTGGCGGCTTTAATATCTCGGTTGAGATTGCCGATGTTGGTTTCAATGCCCTTGCGTTCCAGAGCGCAAACGGCGGCTCCCATATGGACGGTCGGAATCTTATCCAGTCCCTGCCGTTCATAAGAGCGCATATCCACTCGCTCAGGACTTCCGGCAAGTTCCAGATACTTGTTCTGAACAAGCTCCCAGCCGTGTCTCCATTCCTCGGCATGGTACTGCTCGTTCCAATCAACGGTATCCTCCTTGTGGCTTTTCCAGTTGCCGGAGGGAAGTCTGATACGCTCTCCGTTCTCATCAAGGTCATAAACCTTGCGGCTCTTGGGCAGCCACTTTCCGTTTTCATCAATGGCTCTCATGGTCAGCATGATATGGCAATGGGGATTGTGTCCGGGAGGATCTGGGTCATGGATTGCAAAGTCACAGCACATTCCCTTGGACACAAAATGCTCTCGGCAGTATTCCTGCATCATCTGCGGATACATTTCGGTCGGGGTTTCTCTTGGTAAGGCAACCACAAATCGCCTTGCAAGCTGTGAGTTCCATTGCTTTTCTACTTCCTCAGCTGCGTTCCAAAGTGTTGCTCGGTCAGCATATCCGGGTGGGGCATTGGTGGGCAGCATGACCTCTGTGTAAACCACCTCTTTCTTGTAAAGATAGTTTTTCATCTTCTGGTCGTACTCGGAAAACAGCTTCTCTCCGGCTTGGTAGGCAGCTCCGGCAACGGCAGAGCTGCCCTTGCTCCGCTGGACGATGCGGATTTCCAAATGTGGTACTGGCATTTTGGGTTGAACCTCCTTTCGATGATACAAAAAAAGACCGATACTTTTCAGTACGGTCGGGTGGGGAGATATTCACTTGTTGTCGGGGAATGATTGCTTGCAATCGTTCCTCGGCGGCAAGTCCACAAAGGGGTAGCTGGCAAAGCCAGCGCAGGGGAAGTGTAGCTTCCTCTGGATGATTGAAGCAAGGGACTTTTGCGGAAATCATCAAGCTCCCAGCAGGGGCTTTCGGTAGAACGCAATCACCATCTTTAGGTGGTGTATAATTGCGCCCTTGTCTCCGTCAAGGGTTTTCGCCCTCGTCCGCTTCCTGCGTTTCTCTCCGGCTCTCAATCAGCAGATTCAGCTTCTTTTGAACCGCTTCGCTCTGGAAGATGAAGGTCAGCGGCTCCATCACATCCTCATCGGTCAGGACGGTCGGCTCTTTCAAAAAGATCTCCAACATTCCGGCACGAGTGCAAAGCCGATGGGTTCTCTCGCTTCTGGTCAGCCGTTTCAGCTCGCTCTGCAATCGCTTCTCCTTGTGCTTAGCTGCGGTCAGCTTGCGCTCCGCAACATACTGTTTGTGTCTCAGCTTTTCCAATTCTTCGCTCATGGGCAACTTCTCCTTTCTGATAATGGGCAAAACAAAAGCGACCAACTTTTTACGGTTGATCGCCTTTGGCTTGGGCATTATAAAGTTATTCTGCTATGAGAGCGTCAAAGCCCTGCGTCCTGATTTTCCTGTCTGCCTTCGACATATCCTCCATTGCTTTTATGAACATATTTCCTGCATCTATCATATCTTGTGCCAGACTCCAATCATCCGGAACAGGAATTAACATTTCTTGAATGTGTCGAGGTTGCAAGTGTTGCTGAACAGAACCGTATTCGTCCAACAGCATGAGAGCCAATGCCGTAGAAGAAGTAAAATAAGCAAGCAAGTAAGCCCTGAGATTTGCATCCTTGACACGAATACGAACAAGGTCATCACTGACAATGTAATTCTCAGCTAAATCCTTTGTTGCATAGGTTACTTTACCGATGGTTCCTGAACGAGATATTAAAATATCTCCTTCGTGAATTTTTAGCATATCAATACACTGTCTCTGCTGTGGATTCGCTTTTCTTGCATCCAGCCATTTTACTGTAAAGCGCCTAAGTTCCAGTGCTGCATTGGCAGTTAAGTATGGAACTAAGTTTGATGTGTCGGTTGGATTATCGACCTTTATGCTGGCAGAATTCCACCGTGGACCGATATAAATTCTGATGCCAGCTTCAAGCTGTCCCACCGTTGTTGTTGCCCAATTATCTTTATTGTCAAAAGCAAGGACGCTATCTAAGGCAGCATTTAACTTTGGCGAATAGTGTTGAGGATTGATGTTAATATGGTCTTTAACTTCACTTTTCTTAATGGTAAAGATATACTCGGACTTCTGATGTTCGTTGCCAGATAAAAAGTCAATATACGCATCCGCAATTTCATTTAGATCATGATTCAGAACGCCGGTGCTATTACCATTTCCGTCCAAAACAAACACAGAATTGCCTTTAGAGTCCTGTCCAATTCTCTGAGACATTGCCATAAAGATATTGTAATCTTCTCGTGGCATTTCACCATCTTCAGGTTTTCTTAAAAAGAGAATACAGGTTCTTACTCCCGTGTCTGGCTGAAATGTGTCTTTATGAAGCGTAACAATACCAGATAACTCACATCTATCCAGAATCCATTCTCGGTAGGCTTCATAGCTTACATTGTCCAAAATCCCCTTCGGCAGAACAATTCCCATTCGACCGCCTGGTTTCAGCCAGTCGATACATCTTTCGATAAATAAGAGTTCCGGAGCTTGATGCGGCAAAATATCAGAGTCACTCCCGGAAAAAACAAAAGTACCATCATCATTTTTCTTAAAACTATGACCAAAGGCATAGCTTTTCAAGATGGATCTATCTGAAATCTGAGATTCTACTTTTTGTCCAGAAAACGGGGGGTTTGTGGCAATTACAGAAGGGGCATTGCTCTTTCCTTTCGCACATCTTGATACAATCCATGGGTCTAATCTGGAATACAAATCAAGAGAATTGCCACGGGTCATACCAGATTGACCATCACCAGTAAGCAACATTGCACACTTCGCAATCTTAACCAATCTGGCGGCTATTTCTACAAGGTACACGCTGTCCTTGATGATATTCAACTGACGATCTCTTGAGGGCGAATTAGGTGCTGTTCTGGAAAGAACCTTTCTTCTTAGATACCTGAAAATTCCAGTTGCAAATCCACCACTTCCGCCAGCTGGATCCAGTGTGTGTTCTCCAATTTCTGGGTCAAGCATTTTTACCATCATATCAATTACAAGGCGATTTGTAAAAAACTGTCCTTGTTGTCTCTTTAGGTTGATATGTGTGAATTGCTCATAGGTTTCTCCCATGAGATCCCAATCATCAGCTTCATCGTTTCTCGCAGCTAAACTCCAATTTTTTAGAACGCCAACCGCTTCTGCTATGCAATCATCACCAACTTGAATTTTCTCATGTGCATCAAAAACATCTGGAAACTGATCTGCATATTCTCTAAAAAGTTTTTGAATTTCCGTAGCTGCATGCTTTCTTCCCTCGGCGGTTTGAAAATCGTTTTCGGTTATCCAGAAACGAGGAAACTCGCCGGGCGTTGTTTCATCCTGAATTTTTGCAAGAAGGATTCTAACCATATCCATAGCAAGGTCAAAATCCTCGTTTTCCATTCCTCTGCCATACAATTTGTTATGACAGGACGAGAGAAGAAAACGAACATTGTGAGGTCTTGGTAATTCACTTTTACTGGGTATTGAATCCGAACCAGACCAGTTTTCTCTATAACGGGGGAGGGTTAGAATTTCATCCAGCCCCACTTCTCCGCCAGTTTTTTTCTTATATACGCTAATTCCATTTCCGTTTGTCCATACACCGCCAACCGCAGAAGTATTGAAAATGTAAGACACCAACTGTGAATAGCCTTCTGTTGCGTTTGGCTTTTTACATTCCACTACAAACAAAATGTTTCCCTGATCTCTTTCGAGACAGGCTTTCTTAGATGTATAGACTACAATGTCAGCTCGAATTTCGGCACCATCATCAGAACTTAGAATTTTTGATCCCTGTTGGACAGGAACCTCTCTTGCAATGATGTTTTTGGGGTAGCCATAATCCGATTGCAGGATATTGATAAATCGCTGACGCACCCTTTCTTCTGGTGTGTCTTTCAGAATTTTCCCTGACAATGTATCAATGATGTCACCTTCATCATTGAAATTTACCTCAATCAGTTCCATGTTGTTCCTCCTGACTTAGTTTATGAGACTTATCGTCCTGCACAAATTCTAAAATATCATCTACCTTACAATTCAAAGCAAGACAGATTTTCTCAATGCTGTCCAACGATACATACTGATCACGCCTTAATCGGGTCAGAATATTTGGACTGAACCCGGCTTTTTCAGTCAATTCGGAAGCTTGTATGCCTTGGTCTATCAACAAATGAAATAGTTTCTTATATGTTACAGCCATATTGCCCTCCGTTCGCAAGAAATCTAACATCGGTATTATATCACGATAAAGTGAATTTTTCAAGTATATAGTAATCATCGGCTTTGGATATTGGTGCGCCTTAAACTAAGAACTCTGATGGAAACGGGATGGCTAATGATCTATACCTTGCTATGTAGCTGCGGTCAAAACATCGGATGCAAACCCGACATTTTGACCGCATATCGCCCCTAACTGTTACATTATTCCGTTCGGCTTTTGAACCCTAATAGACAGTCTGGACTTGTCCAGCACATAGATCACGCCGCCCTGGGCGAAGGACTTTTCCAAGCGGCAAAGGTCGGGGTGCTTCTTACTGAACGCTGCCAGCCGCTTCCGCAGTCCGGCATTGTAGGTCTGGATGTGGGCGGTGTCCTCGCCCTCGTTGAACAGGATAATGGTCTCTTTCTCATACTTCGTCAAGGTCATACTCGTCATCCTCCCATTCAGCTGCCGGACAGCCACTCACGATGCGCTCAAAAGCCTTTTCATAGCGCAGATATGTTTCCATCTCTAAGCGGAGATTGAAGAACATACAGCGATACCAACGGTCGGCGGTCGGGGCATTCATTTCCCTTGCGATTGCAAGGAAGAAATGCTTTACAGCCGGATCAGGGGCAAGTTCTGCCAGCGTACAGAAACGGTTGACCGTTGCTTTACGGTTGGGACAGCCAAAGGCGTACAGTGCTTTCTTCTGGTTCATTGTCATCGTTTTACTCTCCTTTAATTTGATAAAATAAAAGCGACAGGGACTTCACAAGGAAATACCTGTCGCTTTGCTGACGATATAAAATTGTTGGGTCAGGACTTGATAAAATCACGCAGTCCGTAGTTAATAACGGCGATTCTAATAATCAGCCATTCCGCAATGTGAGGGATGATAAAGACCACAAAGGCAACTGCCAGCAGTCGGAGCGTTTCTGCTCCTGCGCTGATGCCGAACATCCATCCGGCAATCGTTATCAGGAACATCAGCCCGGCAAGCAGATTGAAGATAACGGTCGAAAACTGCGTGAAGAAGATACCGACCCATTGTATCAAGGTGACTGCCGCAACCAGCGGCAGCACCAGAATCTTAATGATTAGCTTTATCAGTCCCATGGTTTCCTCCTTGCTTAGCTGTAAATCAGCTCGTCCTTAATGACTTCCTCTGCCTGTGCCACACAAGCGTTCATCTGGCGAACCCATTCAAGCTGATTTGCGGCTTTGAGCCGTTCGGTCACGCCGTATTGTTTCATCAGCTGGGGAAGGATGGTGTTCATACGGCTCTTGGCGGCGGCTTCAATTTCCGCACAATGGGGATATAGCGTTTCGCTCAGTACCATCTCCGAAAAGAGAAACGGCTGTGCTATCCGCAGATACGACTTTCGCATCAGCCCCCACTTTCCAAGACGGATATTCGGGTTTTGCAGTTGAATGTCGGGGATGTAGTAATCTCCGCTCTTGATGAATTTCAGTTCCATAATGTCCTCCTTAATGCTTGTCGCTGATGATTTCAATGCGCTCATACAGCCCGGAATCATCGTTCAGAAACAGGTTCTTGTGATGCTCTGCTTCGGCAAGAGAACGATAGTAATATTCCTCGTCCGGCTTGCCGTCCTTGCGGACAAATCTGACTATCCATAACTCGTTCATGCTGGAATATCCTCCTTTTCTGCTTTCTTTTTGTGGTAGTCCTCTCTGCGCTTGGCAAGGTGGGCTTCGTATCGTTTGATGGCTTCGGGGTCTCCGGCTTCCGCATCGGCTTTCAATTTCTGATAGCACCTAACGGTGGCTTCGCTCTGATATTTCCGCTTCTCAGCCAGCTTCCTTGCGGCTTCTTCATCGGTCTTGGCAAGCTCCACAAGGGCTTCGTGTTCAGCTTTGCGCTTGGCAGTCCTTGTGCGGATATACTCCTTTTTTCGGGCTTCCATCATGGCGGCGTACTCTGGATCAGCTGCCATCCTCGCTTCCTCACGCTCCTTTTTGCGCTGTCTGGCTTCGGCTTCCTTGGCTCTCATTGCTTCCAGCTGCTTGGCTGCTTCGGGGTCTGTCTTTGCCTTTTCTTTCAGCTCAGCCCGTGTCAGTTTGTTTTTCTTTTTGGCTCGCTCCACTCGCTTACGCTCAGTTTCGAGCATCTTTTCATGCTTGATGCGCTCTTTTTCCTCTAACTGACTGATATATTCCGGGCTGGCTTCTCTGGCTTCCTTTAGCTTCTGGCGGTGCTTCTGATTTCGTTCACGCTGATATGCCAGATGTTCTTCATACTGTGCGATAGCGACCGGGTCTCCGGCTTCCGCAGCTTCTCGCATAGCATACAGCTTTTGCTTTCTGCGTTCTTCCGAGCGTTTGCCCTATTCCTGCTTCTTTCGCAGCTGTTCGGCTTCGATGGCGGCAATGCGTTCTTCCTCGGAAACAGCTTCAACAGGCGGGTAGTAGTTACCGATGAAATTGAAATGAATATCAATGTTCTGCTGGCGGTAAATGGTTCGACCGCCTGTGGCTTCGTGAACCTCAATCCTGTCAATGAATGCATAGAGCATAGTGTCGGTCAGCTCCTCGCAGTCCCGGTATTTCTTGACCAGAGCGATAAAACGGGATGCGTCCACCTGCTTGATTTCGTCCTGCTGAACCAGATTTTCCAGCTCTGCAACACGCTTTTCCAGCAAAATCTGTTCTTCATCGTACTGCTGAATCATGCGCTGTGCCTGTCGCTCCGGCAGCAAGCCGCTCAAGGTACTCTCATAGAGCTTGTTGATTTTCTCGTCCAGCTCAGCCATTCGCTTCTTTGCTTCGGCAAGTTCCTGATAGCCGTTGTTTGCTGTTCTGGTCTGCTGCTCATTCCAAACGACTTTGAGCTGCTGAATAAACTCGTCCTCGTTTTCAAGGACATATTTGCTTACTGCCTGAATTGCCTGTAAGATTGCTGCTTCCAGAACCGATGTTTTTACATAGTGAGAAACACATTCTCCGCTCTTGCTCCGATAATTGCCACATTGAAAAGCGGAATCTGAATCATAGTGCTTTTCGCTATGATTTGCTTCAGGGCTGATAAATCCCATTCTTGCGCCGCAGTCAGCACAGTACACCAAGCCGGACAGGCGGTGGGAGTAGGTGCCGTTCGCCACTCTCGGCTTTTTCTTCGAGCGGATCTTTCTGGCAATATCCCATGTGTCTTGGTCGATGATGGCTTCATGCGTATCGGGAAAAATCATCAGCTCGTCCGGCGTTGCGGCTCTGCGCTGCTTGGTCTTGAAGTTCTCGCAGATGGATTTGCCCAACACAGTATGACCGAGATATTCCTGCCGATCAAGGATGTAGCCAACGGTGGTTGCACTCCATCGGTAAGGGTCTGCCACATTCTTGTGTCTGCAATTCTTCGGCTGATTTAAGGCTGCATAAGCGGAGGGAATCAGCACTTTGTCTGCTGTCAGCATTTCCGCAATGGCGGTGGTGCTGTTGCCCTGACAAACCAGACGGAAGATTTTTCTGACAACCTCTGCGGCTGGCTCGTCCACGATGAGGGTCTGCTTATCGTCCGGCTTCCTCTTGTAGCCATACGGGATAGAGCCGCTGCATCGCATTCCGTCTTTCATTCTGGACTTGAAGATTGCCTTGATTTTGTTGCTGGTGTCCTTGGCGTACCACTCGTTCATGATGTTCAAGAACGGCGTGAAGTCATTGTCCTGCGGGGTAGCACTGTCTACATTGTTGTTGATGGCTATGAACCGAACGCCCTTTTTCGGGAAAAGGATTTCTGTGTAGTAGCCAACTTGCAGATAGTTTCTACCAAAACGACTGAGATCCTTTACCATAAGGGTCTCCACTCGTCCGGCTTCGACTTCTTCCAGCAGGGCGGCAAAACCGGGACGATTAAAGTTCGTGCCGGAATAGCCGTCATCATAGAAGTGCCGGATATTTCTCAGCCCATGCTGACGGGCATATTCTTCAAGATATTTCTTTTGGTTCTGGATGGAGTTTGATTCTCCAGCCTGTTCATCATCTCTTGATAAACGCTCATATAGAGCTGTAATTTTGATTTCTTCTTTCTTTGCCACGGTTTTACCTCCCTTCTTTATGTAATTAAGCAGGTAAACATCGGTCGTGCTTGTGAAACACACCCTTTGTCTATCTGCTTATAGTATAACCGTTAGGGTGGGTAAAACCAAACTAACGGCATTGTTTTTTATTTTATATAATTATTAATTCAGTTATGGTATTCCATTGCGGTAATACAAATTCATCGAAACTTGTGTTTTGCAAAATGAGTAATCAAAAGATTATTATATGATTATTACCAGAGTATTCTTGAGGACGATATTTTTGCAAATACACAAAAACCACCTCAAACAATGGATGAGGTGGTTTTGTGATGTAAAATTTATGGATAGGGTAAACTAATTAATATTTTACGATTGTTTCCAACTCTGTTATGCCTTTTTTTATCTTGTATGAGACAAACGGTGTAGCCGTTTTTTGATATACAAGGCTTGTATTCGGGTGGAACGATACCACTTCGGGAGTACCACCCGTTGTGCTTTCAACAGAGCAGAAAGAGAAGTTGTTTTTAACTGTAACAACCCCGTTGCTTTCGAATGATGTACATTCTGCACCGTCAACGCATGATACTGAAAAACCTGCGTCACGAGCTATGCAATCATAATCACTTGTGACTTTATGACGGTGAATATGTCCCCCTTCAATAGGGATGAGAGTAGTTTCGACTTTGATACCTTTGAAAGGAGACCAGAGAGAGAAAAGAGAATTTTCTTTCACAGATATTTTTAGGGAGAGTCTGCGAGTGAAAATGTAGCCGTCTATTTCAAATGAGAGAGTACTGTCTGCACCTGATTGATTGAAGAATTTGTTTGAGCGTGGAACACTGAAACCAAATTCCGAACTGTATGCAAATTTGCAGTATTTCTCTGACACATGAACATGATTGATGTAATGTAACCTACCCGGTGTGAGAGCGGTTACTGCATTACCGCTATGCTGAATTATCAGCTGAGCCTCCGACTGCAATACTGTTTGGTATTGGTCGAATAGCGGGAACGGTAACGGTTCTGCTTGCCAAAACGGATGATTTCCCGGAAGTGCAAGCAATATAAATGCTTTCAAACTCCAGTATGGTGACCCCGGAGAATTGTAGCTTTCTGACATATGTAAATTAGTGTATCTGTAACCTATTGTAAGAACACCGCCGTTATCGGTTATCGGATGAGAAAACCATTCTTCAAAGTGTCTTACGATTATGCCCTTGATAATTCCGTGACTGAACACGGGTACATCGGCATATATACACGCACTCCAGAATGCCGCTTGTGCAAATCTGTATGTAAGTGAACGTCCGTATACCAATGCACGACCTTTATCGTCAAACCAATAGATATATTGTTTTGCAAATTCTGCGGCACGTTCTTTGTATAATGCACTTCTTTCGGGGTCGCTTTTTTAGCATACTTTGGCGTATATTAAGCTGTAGAAATGCAAAGCGAATGGAATATAATAATCACGTTGTTCCGTAACGCCGTCTTTATACCAACCGTTGCCGAGATAATATGAATCAAGTCTTTCCAAACCAAAATCGATTAAATGTTGGTCGTAAGGCTGTGATAAACTCTTTAGAGCAAGGTTTACAAGTACGGGGAACAGACGCCAGTTGTTATCCGATACTTCGTATGAATTGCTTAAAAGCAAGAAGTCTGCAAGATTCTTTTTTACGTTATCGTCAAGCGGTTCCCATAGCTTGTCGGGAGCTAAAAGCAAGCCGTAAGCTATAGCGGCAATTTCAACGAACTTTTGGTCGTAATTTCTAAATCCGCCCCAGTATTCTTTTGAGTTTGGGTTTGTTCCGGCACTTAAACCTTTGGCGTATATTTCCGAAAAATCTTCGATATTTTCGCCACCTACCCATAAAGGAACAAGTCCCCATAAAACTCTTGAAAAGCCTTCCATAGGAATTGTACGGTCCTCGAAAGCGGCTCCGGTATGTCCAAGATAAAGATTGGCACATTCTTCGGAATAATGCTCTTTTAAAGGAAGCACAAGCTTTTCAAGCAAATCTGTAAAATATTTTTTATTATAAACTGTACTCATTTTGTATCTCTATTAATTATTTGACATATTAAATTATAACGATTAAATGTACAATTGATTTATTTGATATATCTATTATACAGCTAATTATTCTAAATGTCAACAGTTATTTATAAAAATAAAGAAAAATGCTTGTTTCCCTTGATAAAACAAGCGTTTTTTGGTTTGTTAATTTAATATATTAAATTATACTTGCTAAAAAATAATAGTACAATTGCTATAAATGTTTAGCTCGGTGATATAGTACCGTTAGTTGCATTTGTCGAAATACTGTAATCAATCTTTTTGAATCATAGTTACTATAAATTCTTTAAATGTAAGCCGGTATATGAATTTGTATACGGCTTGCGGTGTGTTAAAGTATGAATAAATACTGCATAAAAATCTTGTTAGTATAAAGAAAATATTTATTAAATCGTAAATCGAGAGAGAAACAAATTGTTTGTTTTAATTGATATATTGTTTGACAAGTCACTCGAAAAGTGATATATTAAATATAAGAAAGAAAATGAATTAAGATATATTGTTCTTGGAGGAATAACGTTAATGTCAGATAAAAAACCATTGTACAAACAAATTATGGATAAATTAAAAGAGCGTATAAAGTCGGGAGATTTTGAATACGACGCACCGTTTGTCACAGAGGACAGAATTACTAAGGAATACGGTGTGAGTCGTATAACCGCAATCAGAGCACTTGAGGAGCTTGAACATGACGGATTGATTAACAGAAAACGAGGCAGCGGTAGTTTTGTTTCAAAAAATGCGATGAGTATTCTTGGCAAGGACAAGGAAGACAATGCCGCAGTTACGATACACAAAAAAAACAGAGATATATCTCTTGTGGCATTGGTTATGCCGTTTGATATAAAGCTTGGTAATATGTTCAAATGCTTTGACGGAATTAATAGTGTGCTCAATAAGGAAAATTGCTTTGTCAGTATATATAATGCAAACAGAAGTGTGGAAAACGAGGAGAAAATACTTCGTTCACTTTTGGAACAGGGGATAGACGGCGTTATATGTTATCCTGTACGTGGTGGCAGAAATTTTGAAGTGTATAATCAGTTTTTAGTTAAAAAAATTCCTCTTGTGCTTATTGATAATTATATAGAAAATATGCCTATGAGTTATATTGTGTCGGATAACAGCGGCGGCGGAAAAGCACTTTGCGAATATGCATTAGAGCATGGACATAAAAAGATTGGATTTTTTTGCAGAGGTCGTGTGAATGAAACTATATCAATAAGGGATAGATATATGGGATATGCGGCGGCACTTGAAGAAAAAGGTTTAGGAGTTAATCTTGATTATGTATATGCGAACATTGACGACAAGTACGAAATGCTGACTGAAGAAGAAAGACAACAATACGGCAACGTTGAAAATTATTTGAAAACGATTGTAAATCGTATGCATGAACAAGGAATTTCTTGTGTTTTGTGCCAAAACGATTGGGTGGCAATTCAAGTATATAATTGTTGTAAGGCACTTGATATATCGGTTCCAAATGAAATGTGCATAATGGGTTTTGATAATATAAGCGAGCTTGACGAAATGGATGGCGGAAACAAGATAATAACCGTGGAGCAAAACTTCTTTGAACTGGGTGTGAAAGCAGGTGAAACCGTTCTTAGAGAAATAAACGGCGAAATGCCCGGAATTAAATACATTGTGCCTGTTAAAATTGCTGTTCGCAATTGAATTTTAAAAATAGACCGTTTGAAACAATCTAACGGTTTATTTTTTTTGTTAAAATTAAATTTTAGATTATGTAAAAACAGAAAAATACTGAACTTTGATATATTGTGTAATATAATTATACATAACAAATAAAAAATTGATATATAATTGGAATGGACGGAGATAATTTGAAGTTAAAATATATCATGAAGAAGTCTATTCGTATACAAATGAGACAGTGTAGAGTAGTTCTATACTCGTGGTACAAATCATTGTAAAACGCAATGGTGTTTATATTGGAGGGAAGCACTAACGGTATTCAAATAAAACTTATTCGTGATAATCAATCTATTGCAACATCAAAGGTTGAACTTTATGACGGTAATAATAGTGCAACAGGTGCAACGAAATTTTACTTGAGTATTGATTTTGATATATAATAGCGATATAATGTATAACAAATATATCAAACCCAAATTTATTATATGGTATAAGAAGGAATTTCAAATGAGCAAAAATGTACATATAATATCACACTCTCATTGGGACAGAGAGTGGTATCTTCCGTTTGAACAACACAGAATGCGACTTGTTGAATTGATAGATAAATGTATGGAGGTTTTTGAAAAGGACGATTCATTCAAAAGCTTTTTCCTTGACGGTCAGACTATTGTGCTTGACGATTATCTTGAAATAAGACCGGAAAATAAAGAAAAACTTATTAAGTATACCAAGGAGGGTAAATTTATAATCGGTCCTTGGTATATCTTGCAAGACGAATTTTATACGAGCGGTGAGGCAAATATCAGAAATTTGCTTGTCGGTATGAAAGAGGCTGAAAAGTACGGAGCTATGTGTAAAATGGGATATTTCCCGGACGCATTCGGTAATGCGGGGCAAATGCCCCAACTTTTAAAACAAGCGGGAATGGATACAGTGACTTTCGGACGAGGTGTACGTCCTGTCGGGTTTGATAACGAAGTTCAAGAAAATGGAAACTATGAATCTCCGTATTCAGAAATGATGTGGGAATCTCCGGACGGTACGAAGATTTTCGGTATTCTGTTTGCGAATTGGTATAATAACGGCAACGAAGTTCCGACAGACAAGAAAATTGCAAAAGAATATTGGGACGACAGATTGAAAAAAGTTGCGACTTTTGCGTCAACTGATGAATATTTGTTGATGAACGGTTGTGACCATCAGCCTGTACAGGCTGATTTAGGCAAGGCAATAGAAGTTGCGTCGGAACTTTATCCCGACATTAATTTTAAACATTCAAATTTCCCGGAATATATTAAGGCAATTAAAGAGAAAGTACCAAATGATTTGGCAGTTGTAAAAGGCGAACTTACAAGCCAGGATACAGACGGTTGGTCAACGCTTATGAATTGTGCGTCATCGCATATTTACTTAAAGCAGATGAACAGAAAATGTGAATCGGCACTTGAAAACGGTGCAGAGCCTGTCAGAGTTTTATCATCTGTTTTGGGACAAAATTATCCGTCGGACGAACTTGAATATTCATGGAAGAAACTTATGCAAAATCACCCTCACGACAGTATCTGCTGTTGCAGTGTTGATGAGGTACAAGACGAAATGGCAACACGTTTTAATAAGAGTAAGCAAGTTGCCGACTATCTTGTATCAGAGGGAAAAAGATATATTGCGGATAAGATTAATACAAAGGAATACGAAAAGTACAAAAATGCACTTCCGTTTGTTGTGTTTAACACGGCAGGCAGAGAGCGCACATCGGTCGTATCGGTGGAAATTGACGTAACTCGTAAATCGGGCTGGCTTAAAAAATGTGCATATGATTTAGACGAAATAAATGTGCCGAACTATAAGCTTATAGATTCAGACGGAAATTCAATACCGTTTAAAATCGAAGATTTGGGAGTTAAATTCGGCTACGATTTGCCTAAGGATAAGTTCAGACAACCGTACATGGCAAGACGTGTTCGTGTAACATTTGAGGCTGAAAATATATCCGCTGTCGGATATAAAACATATGCCCTTGTTGAGGGTGACACGGAAAAAGTAACAGATACACTTGTCAGCAGTGAGAATTGTATGGAAAACGATGCAATTCGTGTAGAAATAAACAAGAACGGCTCGCTTAATGTAACAGACAAAGCAAGCGGCAGAACATATAAAGGCGTCGCTTATTACGAAGAAACAGGTGACTTGGGCAATGAATATATGTATAAAATGCCTGAGGGAAGTAAGGCGATAACAACGCAAGATACAGTTGCGAAGATTGAACTTGCGGAAGATGAGCCGTACAGAGCAATGTATAAAATCACAAACACAATTACAGTTCCGAAGTCGGGCGATGATAATTTCGAGGACGAAAAGAGTCATATGGTATTCTTTAAAGAAAGAGTCGGCGGAAGAAGTAACGATACCGTTGAAATGAAAATAGAAACATTTGTTTCACTTGACAAAAACGGTAAGGGTGTAAAAATCAAAACGAGATTTGATAATGAAGTAAAAGACCATAGAGTTAGAATTATGGTGCCGACAGGTATAAATTCCGATGTACATAAGGCTGATTCCGTGTTTGAGGTTGTTACAAGAAATAATCGTCATAATGCAGGTTGGAATAATCCGAGTGCGTGTGAACACGAGCAGGGATTTGTGAGTATTGATGACGGTGAAAAGGGTATAGCGGTCGCAAATATAGGCTTGTACGAATATGAAATGTTACCGGATTTAGATAATACAATCGCAGTTACAATTCTTCGTGCAGTCGGTGAAATGGGCGATTGGGGCGTGTTCCCGACTCCTAAGGCTCAATGCTTGGGTATAAGCGAAACGGAAATTGAAATTGTACCGTTTAAGGGTGATTTGATTTCAAGTGGAGCTTATGAGGAGTGCTATCAGTTCAGAACAGATATTATAACAGCCGATACAGATTGTCATGACGGAGTTATGCCGCTTGATTATTCTATGATTAATTGGCAAGGCAACGGCTTGATTCTTACGGGTATCAAGCAAAAAGGCAACGGCGAAGATATAATTATTCGTTGGGTAAATGTAAGCGATAAAACTACAACGTTGACAATTCAAAAGAGTGATGTTATCGATAATCTTTACATCAGTAATATCATAGAAAAGAAGATTAAGAAAATTGACAGTAATAACAATTATTTCAATATTGAGGTAAAACCGTATGAGATAATGACCGTAGGAATTGCAAAATAATGTATTATAACCTTATCTGCCCACGATAAGATTTGTATATACATATTCATTGCTTTGGTGGGCAGAAAGGCTATGTGGAAAAATGTATTATATAGGAATAGACCTTGGCGGAACAAATATTGCGGCAGGTATTGTGACAGAGGAGGGAAAGATTGTTGTAAAAGATTCTGTACCTACTTTGTCAGAACGTCCGACAGATGAAATAGTTACCGATATGGCGAATTTGTCAAAAAAACTTGTCCAAAGTATTGGTATTGAAATGAACGAGATTAAGGGTATTGGCATAGGCTGTCCCGGTACAATTGATTTTGAAACAGGAGAGATAGTGTATTCAAATAATATAAAAATAAATCATTATCCTCTTGCCGATAAGTTCAAAGAACATATACCTTTGCCTGTTAAAGTGGATAATGACGCAAATTGTGCGGCATTGGGTGAATATAAGATAAACAGACACTGTGCAAGTGTGTTTGCTTTGGTTACTTTAGGTACCGGAGTGGGTGGCGGTGTAATAATCAACGGTAAAGTTTTCAGAGGTTTTAACGGTGCTGCCGGTGAACTCGGTCATATGACTATTGTCAGCGGAGGTAAAATGTGTACCTGCGGTAAAGAGGGGTGCTTGGAATCATATGCGTCTGCGACTGCTCTTATATCGCAGACTAAAGATGCACTTGAAACTCATAAAGATACTATTATGCATGGTATAGTGAAAAAAGAGGGCAAAATTTCGGGCAGAACGGCATTCGAGGCGGCTAAGCAAGGTGACGAGGTCGCAAAAAAAGTTGTAAGCAATTATGAGAGATATTTGGCAGACGGAATTGTCAGTATAGAAAATATTTTTCAACCCGAAATTATTGCAATCGGCGGAGGAATAAGCAAAGAGGGCGATTATCTTATTGAGCCGATTCGTGAATATGTGTATAATACGGGCTTTAATAAGCATATGACAAAAACAAAGATTGTTGCGGCTCAGCTTTTCAATGATGCGGGAATTATAGGTGCGGCAATGCTTGCGATATAAATTAAATATGTCCGACTTGAAAAATCTTTTTGCACCATATATAATATACTTATTGGAGTGATTTTTATGATAGTATTTTTTGATTTGGACGGTACACTTATATCTGATGACGAGGCATATATAATACCCGACAGTGCGGTAAATGCAATACATAAGGCACAGAAAAACGGACATTTGATGTATGTTGATACGGGCAGAACCGTTATGAACGTTGAACAGAGAATAAGAGATATAGGCTTTGACGGATATATATGTGGTTGCGGAATGTATATAGAATGTGATGGCAAAGTGATATATCAGCATACATTGTCATCGGAGCTTTGCAAAAATGTTGCTAAACTTGTGTTTGAATGTAATATGACACCAATGTATGAACATTCTAAGTCATTTTATTGTGATAAACGCAGTAGAAATTTAGACGGTTTTGTAAAACTGAAAAGACGTTTTGAAATGCAAGGTAAAGATTTGTCACCTGATGTCAGCGACGATGGTTTTGCTTTTGACAAATTCTTGGCTTGGTATGATGAAAAAAGCAATATAGAACGATTTAAAAGAGAAATCGAAAAAGATTTTGATTTTATTGTGCGTGGTGACGGCTTTTGTGAGATGACGGTAAAAGGATTTTCAAAGGGTACAGGAATAAAAAAAGTTCTTGAATACCATAATATTCCGATTGATAATGCGTATGCAATAGGCGACAGTATGAATGATTTGCCTATGCTTACGGCAGTGCCTAACAGTATCGTTATGGGTAATGGCAGTGAAGAACTTAAAAAGTCGGCATCTTTTGTGACAAAAGATTTGCTCGATAATGGCATAGAATACGCACTCAAACATTTTGGAATGATATAGCGATTAAATTTTAGAAGAAATTATTTATACTTTATAATAAAACAGTGTCGTTAGGTTGGTTTGAAAATCAACTCTAATGGCACTGTTTTTTTGCGTCAATAGGGTTATGGATAATGTTATGGCAAGTCAAGCTTTTAACAGCATATTTTACGATTTATATGACTTTTGTACCGAAAAACATGGTTGGTTTTAATAAATTTAACCGCACAGCTTAAAGTTTACCGCATTTTAATAAAAAAATTCCCGTGGTAAGATTAATAACAAGATATAGTTATTATGAGTAAAAGTATATAAAAACGGAAAGAGGGGAAAAAAATGAAAAAAATTATTTCATTGATGTTAGCTGTGACGATGATATGTGCATCTATCGGTTTGACGGCATTTGCGGCTACTACAACTACAGTAGAAGCGGAAGCGGACGGAGTATCAGCGTATACACTGCCAAGTTCAGACAAAAGTAATAGTAAAATATTAAAAAATACTGTAAGCAGTAAAGAAAGTGTCACTTATTATATACAAGCAAACAATACACCAAGAGCGACAATGTTTAAGTTGGCACAAGTAAATACCGGCGACAAGATTAATGTCGATATTAATTTTACATATCTTGATACTGCAACAATGGAATTGGAATATTGTCTTTTTGTTTCTGATAGCGAAATAACACTTACATCACACTCGCAGGATTTGGTAAAAGAGGAACTTGAAAAGCATACAGATGAAAGTAATATAAAAAACTGGTCAACAAACAAATCAAATATGAAGTATTCCCTGCCTAACGGAATTACGGCATCAAAGGATGGATTCGTATATTTATATATAGGCTGTGGAGATTTAAGTGAGGATAAAACTCAAGTCACTAAGAAAATACAGTGGTCTATTGACTCATTTGATGTGAATATAGACAGTGATGGAGGTGGCGAAACAGAGCCGGATACAACACCAACGCCAACCACAACAATCAATCCGGATGTGACACCAACGCCAACCCCAACGGCAAGTCCAACCCCAACGCCTACTCTTGAACCGGAGTTAACTTTGAATGCGGTGTACTCCTCAAACATGGTACTCCAGAGAAAAGAACCTATTACTATTACAGGTACAGGAAAATCGGGGAATACGGTTTCAGTAAATTTTAATGGGGCTGATGAGCAAACAACAATAGAACATGGTTTATGGGAGATAACCCTTCCTGCTATGGAAGCTGTAAAATCAGCAACTATGACAGTATCAAGCGGTGATAACATGATTACTCTCGATAATGTGGCTGTCGGTGATGTTATATTCTGTACGGGACAATCAAATATGTTTAATCGCCTTGAGACTTTTCCAACGTTGATGAACGAAGAATTAAGTGAAGCTTACGAAGACGTGAGATATATGAATTCATTTGACGAGATTTCAGAGTGGAAGGTTGCTACTATGGAAAATTCAAAGCAATTTTCTGCACTTGGATTCTTGATAGGTAAGAGGATGATAAAAAAAGATTCTGATGTTCCTATAGGTCTTATAAGTTCAAGTTTGGGTGGGTCGTCAATAATGCAGTGGATTCCGACATATTCAGTAAATTGGGATTCACAAGCAAAGAGAATGATGGCGGGAGCAAGCTCAAAAGGCGGACTATATACACAAAGACTTCTGCCGCTAAAGAATTTGAAAGCATCTGCTGTTGTATGGTATCAAGGAGAGGCAAATACTACCTTTGAAAGCGGCACAGTGTATGAGCAAGCATTGACTTCGCTTATTAACAACTGGAGAAAAACATTTAATGATGAGGACTTACCATTTGTAGTCATTCAACTTCCTACTGCGAATTTTGCAAAAATTTATTCGACAATACGCATTGGCACCGGAGTAAGAGCGGGACAATGGAATGTATCACAAAGAATGGATAACGTAAAAACAGTTGTGAGCAATGATACAGGAACTACAAATAATGTTCACCCAAATGATAAAGGACCTATTGCTGACAGAGCAGTTGCTTATATAGAAGATTTTATTAACAATACACAATCAAATGTTGAAAGCCCATCTTTTGATTATATGGAACGCAGTGGCGATAAACTTATTCTTCATTTCAAGAATACATACGGCTCTCTTTCAACCGATGATGGAGGTGTGCCGTTGGGCTTTGAACTTAAAGATGATGACGGAATATACAAAGATGTTACACCGACAATTAACGGCGATACTATAGAAATAGATGTAACAGATATAACAAATCCACAGGTTAAGTATGCATGGTCAGATACTCCGGGTATTGCAAAGGATTTAGTTGAAGCACAAACTGACACCCCAGCCGTGATTAATACATTTAATGCTGCAGGCAGACCTATAGCACCGTTTATGACTGATTTGACAGAGAAATATGCTTCTAAAGCTGTAAATAAAGAGTTGTCAACGACAGAGTTCTATAATTATGCACCGTATATATCAAAAGTAGAGCAGTCAGGCGACGACATTGTAATAAGTGCTTATGACACAGATGGTGTTGTCAGTAAAGTTGAGGTATATATTGACGAGGGAGAAATCAAGGCGGGTGATGCTAAACAACGTGACGACGGTAAATGGGTATTTACACCTGATGTTACATCGGGTGTGCACAGTGTTTATGCAATTGCAACAGACAATGATAACATTAACAGTCTTACCTGTGTTGACTATACAACTTATAATATTATAAGACCTACAAGATATGATTATGTGAAGGGATATACAGAAAGTCCATCATCTGTTGAGTATAACAACGGCGATGATATGCTGGCAAAGGCAACGAATGACGTTAATGGGACAACAACGACGGTAACGTCGGCAATACCTACAGGAGAAACAACAAAGTCGTTGAAGTTGTCTGCCACCGGCAATAAGGCAACGGCTAATGCAACTATTCCTATAAGTAAGGCAGATAATCCGCAGAAAACATTAACAATAGAATACGACACGATGTTTGAAAGTGCTGATGATGCGATTGGTGCATCAAGAGGTATGTATGCTAAAACAAAGGAAGGAAATGAACTATGGCTTACATATTTCACCGCATCGTCACTCAGAACAGCTATTACTAATACGGGAGGAAACTGGTGCTATGAACAAGCAATGTCTATAAAGAATAACCAATGGCACCATATAAAACTTGAACTTCATCCAAACACAGGAATATTTTCAATATGGCTAGATGGAACAATGCTTCAAGATAATGTGAGTTTTGTAAAAGAAGGAAGTTCATTTGATACATGTAAAGGAGCCTTTGACACTTTAAAGGAAGGAATAACAGACTTGCGATTCTATCATACAGCTTCAAATAATATTGAAAATGCGACGTATATAGATAACGTTAAAGTAACAGAAGTATCATATTCGGAGGAGGAAATTATACCACCGGCAAAAATACAGGAAGCAACTCCACAGATAAGCATTGATTATATAAATGAAACACTTACCGGCTTTGAGTCACAGGAACCGTATACGATAAAGGTGGGTGAAGGTAATGCTAAAGATATAACGCTTGGCGAGGGCGTGACGACAATATCGCTTGATGATGAAAAAATTGGTTATGCCGGCAAATTATTGTCTATTGAAATTGTAAAAAAAGCACGCAATACCGAAACATATACCGACAGTGACGTGCAACAGTTGACAGTTAAAGCACGTCCTAAGGCACCTACAACCGTTCAAGGTGTAAATGCTACGGAAATAGGCGGCAAAGGTAAACTCACAGGTATGAATGGCATGCAGTACAAACTCAAGAGAACAGATGAATGGAGTAGTACGCAGTTGGTTGATACAGTTGAGGTTGATGCAGGCGAATACAATGTCCGCAAAGCTGCAACAGATACAGACTTTGCAAGTGAGAAGACAACAATTACAGTTGAAACGTTTATAGCTGAAAAGGAAATGACGCCTGAAATTGCAATTGATTATACAACAGAGGAACTTATAAACTTTGTTGAGGATGGAACATATACAATTAATGGTTTAGATGTTACATTAACAGATAACAAGTTATCATTAGCTAATTATATAACAAATGAACAGATAACGCTTTCGATAGTAAAGAAGGGTAATAATGTGACAACGGTTGCGAGTGAAGCACAGACTCTAATAGTTAAGGCACGTCCTGCAGCACCGACAAAATCGGAAATCATAGTAACACAACCGAGTGTGATTGGCGGCAAAGGTACTATTGCAGGTATCGCAGACACTATGGAATATAGTACGAATAATGGTATTAATTGGACTACGGGCGATGGAGATGATATAGGTGATATTGAGCCTGGAACCACATATAAAATCCGTTATAAAGCTGTAAGTGCAGACGAGGAAGCCGAAAGGCAGTTTAAGAGTGCAGAATATTCGGTTACAATTATTGCGTATGATGCAATGCCGGAAACGCAGCCTACAATCTCGATTAACTATGTAAACGAAAAGCTAACAGGCTTTACGGAAGGCTGTGACTATATAATAAAAATAGATGATGGCGTAGCGACGGATAAAGATAATGTAACAGAGGATATCGACATTGACAACACATATTTCGGTCATACCCTAAAAATCGTAAAAAAAGGTGATGGCATAAAAACAAGCAACAGTGAAGCGTTTGAACTTTCTATTCCTAAACGTTCATCCGCACCAAATGTAGCAGCGGTTGAAGAACAGACTTATCAAGGCAATGACGGCAAAATCACAGGTGTTGACACTACAATGGAATATAAATCATTGTCAGAACCTACATTCACATGGATGCAGTGTGTAGGCACGGAAATCACAAATCTTGCACCGGGGTCTTACATTGTTCGTGTGGCGGCAGTTGCAGATGAATCCTTTGCCAGTGAAGTTATGAGTGTGACAATTAATGCGGCAGCAAAGGATGAGCCTACAGAACCGACAGTGAATATAACGTATGATGATAAAAATGGAAATGTTAATGCTATATTTACCAATATAACAGAAGAAGGCATGGTTTATGTTGCAGAATATAATGAGAATGGTACATTGCTTTCGATAAAATCAGATGAAATTTCAGACAGTGTAATTATTCCATTTACTTGCGTAAATAAGAGTAAGGTGAAGGTCTTTATATGGAAAAATGATATGAAACCATTATTTAATAAAGTATTTACATTGAATTAAGATGAGCATATCGGGCATATTCTGTGATAGGATATGCCCGTTTAACTGACAAAAATTAAGACGGAGTGAATGTTATGTTTAATAAGAAATTTAACTTGTTGAAAGAAGCGACAGAATATGGATTTATGCCGTATATGGAAACGTATATTCTGGACGGTAAGAAACGTCCAATAGTTGTGATATTTCCCGGAGGTGGATATGGAATGGTATCTGAGCGTGAGGCAGAGCGTATTGCTATGGCATATAACGCAGCAGGATTCCATGCGGCAGTAGTGTATTATTGTGTTGAACCGCACACACATCCGCTTCCTATACAAAATGCAGCTAATGCAGTTGCCATGCTTAGAGAAAATGCAGAAAAATGGAATATAGATACGGATAAGGTAATTGTATGCGGATTTTCTGCCGGTGGACATCTTGCAGCATCACTAAGTGCCTTGTGGAATGATTCTGAAATATTCAGCGAGCGCGAGATTGAGTTAGCAATGCATAAGCCAAATGCTCAAATTTTAAGTTATCCGGTAATAACATCGGGTGAATTTGCTCATAAAGATTCATTTAAAAATCTTACAGGTACAGATGACGAGTCAAATCATCTATGGAGCAGTCTGTCGCTTGAGAGGCGTATTACGGATATAATTCCACCAACGTTTTTATGGCATACATATGAGGATATATGTGTTCCTGTTGAAAATACACTGATGTATGCAGCTGGCTTGAGGAGGGTTGGAGTACCGTTTGAATTACATATATTTGAGAAAGGCGAGCATGGTTTGTCAAGGGTGAGTGATGAGTTAATATGGTCCAAACGAAAGTTTGAAAGAGAGTATCCGTGGTTGAGTCTGTCAGTTGATTGGCTAAATCAGTTGTTTTAAAACGTGTATATTGATTAGGCAAGAGATGAGCCTATAAAAAGAGAATGAATAAAAGAATGGGAACTGTTATAAAATTTAAAGGGACGCTCTATTTTAAAGCGTCCTTTTAAATTGAAATATAAAAAATTTAACGCATTAATTAAAGATTCTCCCATTTAATATGCATAGACATATATGATATTATTGATACATATAAAAATGGGAGGAATGATTATGACGGATTTTAACATACTAAGAAAGCGATATTCTGATGTTTTATGCGGTAGAGGATACAACGGCAAAAAAACGGCTGATTGCATACTACAATCAGATGAACGCACAGAACAAAGGCTTGTACAGCTTGGTGGGCGTATAGAAAAGGCAATTACATCAAATGAGCCGGGAGTTATAAATGCAACACTGAAAGGAATACTGGACATTTCTATATCGTTTTCTCAAAATAACTCACAATTCTATCATAATAAAAATATAAAAAATGAAATATTTAATGCACTAAATACTTTAGAAAAAGTATATAATGACACTACTGTGCCTAAAGGTAACTGGTGGTACTGGGAAATAGGTATCCCTCTTAGTATCAACAGTATTTTTACCTTGATGTATGATTATACTGACAAATCACAACTCAAACGATATATGGCGGCGGAAAAACATTTTAATGATAGGATAAAGCTTACCGGTGCTAACAGAATTTGGGAGTCAGTTATTTTTGCTGTTCGTGGAATATTACTTTCAGACAACGATAGTATAAAGAATGCTATATCCGGTATACAGGATGTAATGGTTATAACAGACAGCGGTGACGGTTTTTATAAGGATGGTTCATTTATTCAACATGATAATATACCATATAATTGTGGTTACGGACGCTCGCTTATACAAGAACTTGCACCGATGTTATATATTTTTAAAGATACAGAATTTGAAAATAAAAATACAGATATAATTAATACATGGATTGAAAAATCCTATCTTCCTTTCATATATAATGGCAGAGCTATGGATATGGTACGTGGCAGAGAAATTTCACGTTATTATGAGCAGAGTGACCTTGCTTGTACGCACATACTTTCGGCAATGCTTATATTAAGTGAAATGCCTGAGTTTAATGAATTGAAGGGTACGATCAAGACACAGATTACAGATAATTTTTTTGAATATGCTTCAGTATTTACGGCAGAACTTGCGGAACATTTACAAGAAGATAATAATATTAAACCGAAAGAAATCAAGCCATATTTTATGGCATTTAACAGTATGGATAGAGTTGTTAAACACGGAAATGGTTATACGATAGGTCTTGCCATGCATTCAGAACGGACTGCAGCATATGAATCAATTAACGATGAAAATCAAAATGCTCATCATACCTCGGACGGTATGATGTACATTTATAAAAAAAATGAGCCAAAGTCGGACTTTTTTTGGCAAACAATAGATTTACAACGCCTACCAGGGACAACTGTTTTACGAGGCTCGACAGTAAAACCTAATATTAATGCCGCAGGTGATTTTACAGGAGGATGCGGCATAGGGGAAAACGGTGTATGCACAATGAAGTTGATTTCAAATGAAAATAGTCTGAAAGCGAATAAATCGTGGTTTTTCTTCGATAAAGAAGTGGTTTGTCTTGGAAGTTGTATAAACAGTGAAGAAGAAAGTGAAGTAGAAACGATAATTGAAAATCGACTTGTAACAGATAATTCGAGATTTACAGTACATGGTAATGAAGAAAGTGAAGGTTATATTATAAAAGGAGCTTATCTTGATGGTAGTCATGATGTGGGCTACTGTTTCCCGGAGGAACAGGAGGTAAATATTTTTCGAGAGATACGAAGCGGAGATTGGAATAATATGAGCATAAAATCAGATGGTAAGAGTTACAAGGGAAGGTATCTTACAATGTGGATTAAACACGGAAGAAAGGTAAAAGACGTTTCTTACGAATATATAGTTATTCCAAAATGCCATGAAGAAGAAATAAATGATTATTACAGAAAAAGTGGAATAAGGATAATTGAGAATTCTGATTCAATACAGTGTGTAAAAAAGAATGGAACAACCGGAGTGGTGTTTTTGAAAGATAAGACGCACAGTGCAGGGGGGATAAGTTGTGATAGGCGTTGTATTGTGATGACCACGCAGACTTGTGGAACGCTTGAACTTTCTATATCTGATATTACACAGAAACAAGATAAAATTTATATAGAGCTTGACTACAGTGCACAAGAAATAATAAGTAAGAGCGAACGAATTAATATAATACAACTTGTACCGTATGTATGTATGGAGATTGATACTTGTGCTGCAAGGGGCGAGGAACAACATATAAAATTTGGAGGTGTAAAAAATGTATGATGTAGCGGTAATCGGAGGTGGAATATCCGGTTGTATGGCAGCAATAGCAGCTGCAAGATGTGGAGCAAGTGTTATATTGATTGAGAAATATGGCTTTTTAGGCGGTACACTTACAGCATGTGGTACGGGACCTATGATGACGTTTCATGCCGGTGATGTTCAAGTTGTTCGGGGTGTAACGAATGAACTTATAGAAAGATTAATGAATAAAGGGTTCTCTCCGGGGCATATTTTTGATACTACGGGCTATACATATACAGTTACTCCGTTTTCGGCTGAAGGAATGAAACTTGAACTTGAGGATATGATGGCAGAAGCCGGTGTTGAACTTCTCTATCATAGTGTGGTCTGTGATGTTGAATACGAAAATGCCGTAATAAACTCTGTTGAGGTATATGGGAAAAACGGTAAACGATGTATAGAGTCTAGAATGTTTGTTGATGCAAGCGGAGATTGTGACCTTGCTTTTCTTGCAGGGCTTGAAACAAACAAAGGTCGTGAGGCAGATGGGAAATGCCAGCCTATGACAATGAATTTTAAGGTTATTAATGTTGATACGGATAGAGTCAAGGAATATATAATGAATAATAATGATGAATTTCCTCGGCTTAAGAGTGATTTAAGCAAAGTTACCCGTGCTCCAAAGCTATCTATAGGCGGGTATGTAAATACATTGAAAAAAGCACAAAAGACAGGCAAGATTTCATTTCAGAGGGAGGATATTCTGTTTTTTGAAACAGACAGGGTAGGAGAGTTTATTGTAAATACCACACGCATAATTAATGCAGACCCCACCGAACCGAAGGATTTAACTCGTGCTGAAATTCTCGGAAGAAAGCAGGCTTGGGAAGTGCTTGAATTGCTTAAAACAGAGGTACAGGGCTTTGAAAATGCAGAGCTTGAGTTTACGGGTCCATTTATAGGCATACGAGGTTCACGTCAGCTGAAAGGTAGCTATGTGCTTACAGCTGAGGATATTATATCCTGTGTAGATTTTGATGATACCATTGCTTGCGGCGGTTATCCAATAGATATTCACGCTCCGGAGGGAAATGATACCCAAATGTATGAAAAAACAAAACTTTCGTTAGAATATGGGGATATATATCATATTCCGTACCGTTCGCTTATTTCTGACAATGTGAAAAATTTGATTACAGTCGGACGCTGCATCAGTGCAAATTTCGAGGCACAAGCGGCAATACGTGTATCACCTATTGCAGGAGCTATAGGTCATGGCGGAGGTGTTGCCGCCGGAATATGTGCTGTAAATAATATAAACGTGCAAGACATTGACATTGAAGAATTAAGAAAAGAACTTAAAAAGCAAGGTGCTTTTATATAAATATAATGAACGGTCAATTATTTTTGACATTCGTTACATTCTGTTGAATATAATCTCGGTATTGCCGGAACATGGCAAAGATAGCACTGTTATGAAAGATTCTTCATAACAGTGTGCAAAGCTGAATAAGCATTAAGTTTGCGGCAGTATTGAGTTATATTATTTTCGGTATTTGAATTGCAGTCAATCCTCATATACAAAATTATAAATCAATAGTTTTATATTCCGGTTCTTTTCGCTTTATTTTTATTGTGGCTGTTACACCGCCGGTTTCATTGGTTTTAAATGATAAGCCGCAGGTTTTATCAAAATATAACTGAATTCTCAGATTTACATTTGTAAGTCCATATTTTTCGATTGGTTCGTTGTAGTCCAATTCATGAGTAATAGCTTTATTTAACTCATTAGTGTCTGCGCCGCTACCATTATCAATAACATCAATAAATATATAATCATCTTCGGGATAGATACGAATTGTTATCATACCGCCTTCTTCAATTTCATCAAAACCATGGATGATAGAATTTTCAACAAGAGGCTGAATTGTTAATTTTACGATTGTACAGTGCAGAAGATTTTCGTCAATGTCATATACAACGTCAAATTTATCCTCAAAGCGTATCTTTTGTATAGATACATAGCTTGATATTTGATTTAATTCGTTTTCTATTGTAGTATATTCGTTGCCTTTATTAAGAGAATGACGGAAAAAAGTTCCCAATGCGGACACCATTTTACTTATATCCGGTGCATGATGAGCACGTGCCATCCAATGAATTGAGTCAAGGGTATTGTATAAAAAGTGAGGGTTAATTTGAGCTTGCAAAGCCTTAAGTTCAAATATCTTTTGTTTTTTATATAAATCTTCAACATCGGTTATGAGAGAATCTATGGTGTTGAGCATAGAGTTGTAGGACTCACCCAGTTTGCCCATCTCGTCATGAGAGGTTATTTCTATCGGTATACGCTCATAGTTATTTTCAAAGCGTTCCATATGCTTTATAAGCTTTGTTATAGGAGCTGTAAGCCAACGTGTAAAAATAAAAATGAATATTAGAGCGACAAGTAATGCTATAATTCCTGTAGTTATCATTGATTTTTCGATTATATGTATATCACTGTTAAAATCATCAAGTTTTGAAGCACGTACAAGGATAAGAGAGCTGTCCTTGAGCCGGCTATGGTTTATAATATGTTTTTCTTTGTTTATCTGAACAAGCTGAGGCTTATCGGAATCAGCACTTATTGCTTTAAAAAATTCATTTTCGTTTACAAAGTTGTTTATGTAGCTATCATTCCACGTGTTTATTATGTGATTTTCATATACCAAAAAAAGCTTACCTGTATTGTTCATACTTATATGTGCAATATCATTTGTAAATTGCGAAAGATTAACATCTGCACGGATTATTCCGAGTATTTTATGGGTTCTCGTATCTATAAACGCACGAGCAACGCACAACAAGCCATTGGCATCAGAGGAATCCATAACGCACCAGTATGTGCTTCCGTTCAGTTCCTTTGTGTTTTTATACCATACCTCATTTTTGGAATAAACGGAAGCGGTCACATTCGAATCAAACGGAGATGGGTATGATGTACGGTTTTCAATATATAGACTAAGACGTGATACTGTTGCTTTTAAGGGGTCTATTTTTGAAAGTTCTTGTTCTATGGCGGCAATTTCTTCATAAGGAGACGGAGGATTGGACGCAGTCAGCATTTTTTCAATTGTCGAATTGGCTTGAACACTATACAGAATTTGCTCAATATTATTCATGGTATTTGTCATATTATTGACAGCGAGGCCTGTTATCTGTGCGTTATTGTCAGTTATTTCATTTTCAAATCTTCTTGAAATGCTCGAAAATACGGTTAAACCAAAAATAATGATACATAATATAATAACCGCAATATATGAAAGCAACAATTTTGTACGAAATGACATATTATTGAACTTTTCAGACATGACAAACACCTCCTTTTTATAATATAATAGCCATTACAAAATACTGAAAATATAAAGTTTATGAATTTTTATGGATATAGCTAATCCGTTTTATCATTATAAAGTTAAATTGGTATATATAAAAACACTTCTATGATATAATTATACCATAACCATATTAAATTTCAAGTCATAAAAATATTTGGCAGAGTAATACAAAAAAATATGCACTATTTAAAGTTTTCCGCTATTTACTAAATAAAGTATTTAGGGTATAATATTATTAGCAAGACTTATAAAGGAAGTGTTTTTAATGAAAAAATTACTTATTTTGTTTTTGCTTGCTTCTGTGATGTTATCAATGTGTTCAGGATGCACAGTGGAGAAAACAGTGGAATCCGCACAGGCTGTTACTGTTTTAAAAGTAATAAAACCAAACTATATCTCAGATTTCACGCAAAATATAGCTGAATTTAATGAAGCAAACCCAGATATTCAAGTAAAATTTATTGATGCACCCACTTCAACAGAAAAGAGGCATCAGCTATATGTTTCGGCGTTAAGTGGTAAAGACAGTTCGATCGATATATACTGGATTAATGATGAGTGGACTAAGGAGTTTGTTGAGCAGAAATACATAAAGGCTCTTGATGGAGAGATTTTATTAGATAATAGCAGATATATAATTGACGCACAGGAAAGATTTTCTGTTAATGATTCTTTTTATGCTATGCCTGTGGGAATGGATACTGATGTTATATTTTATAGGAGCGATAAGATTCATAACGTTCCTGAAACATGGGATGGAATTATAAATCTTTGCCGTAATTCTGATTTCGGACTACCTATTAAACTGGGACTGACTACCTCAGATATTCAAGATATGATGTATAATATTATAGAAATAAAAGAGGCGATAGGCATAAGCTATGCAGAAACGCTTAATCTATATAAGGAATTTATTGAAGAATACAAAGATATTGAAAATTACACTGATACAATAGCCGCCTTTAAAATTGGCAGTGCAGCGATGTTGATGGGAAACAGCTCTTTATGGAAAAAGCTTAATGGTGATACTTCGGCAGTTAAGGGAAATATAATGGTAGCAAGTCTGCCTAATAAAAATCAATTTGTAAGAAGTTATGCCCTTGCAATAAACTCAAATTCAAAAAATCAAGAGGCAGCAATAAGGTTTCTTGATTTTATGAATGGAAAAGAGCAGCAGAGAAGACTATCAAGAGATACATCGCTTATCCCGATAATAAGAGAACTTTATGACGATGAAATGATATTAGATGCAAATCCACATGTGAAGGGAATAAAGCAAAGTGTACAAAATTCAAGCTCTTTTGCAACAGTAAGTATTAATGGAGAGAATCTAAAAAAGCTGGAGGAAGCACTTATTAAATTCTTTAATAATGAAGAAACGTCAATGAATACAGGAAAAATATTTGAGGATTTGATGCAATAAGAATAAACTAATGTGATATTTAACAGGAAAACCACCATAGCCGCAATGTCATTAGTTAATATGATATTGCTTGGCACAAAATGAGAAAATGGTTTGGAAACATGTAGGTATTGAACCGATTTCCAAAAGTTAGACCACAAATCTAACTTTTGGAGGTCGGTTTTTTTGTTGCAAAATATAGTTATGAATTTAAGTTAAAAGTTGTACGGATACTTAAATAGTGATTGTGGTTACAGTCTTAGATTATCATAATAAAATAGTTCGACCACACCATTGATTCGAGTTCACCTCAGTCAAGCACTTTTTTAATTATTTTAAATTCAAGTATATTTCTAAACTTAATTCTTTTTGTTTGACTTAAATTAATGACATTGAACGTAGTTGGTGTTTTTCCTATATGTCTTGAGGCATAGATGGATTGTGACTCGCTCTATACTGCGATGGAGTTTTACCACAGATACGCTGAAATAACTCGCTGAAATAGCGGGTGTTGTTGTATCCTACTTTTTCGGCAATATCATATATTTTTAAATCAGTTTTTTCAAGAAGTTCTTTGGCCTTTTCAATTCTTGTCTGTATGAGATAATTTTTGAAAGTTATATTAGTTTCTTTTTTAAATATAACGCTTAAATAGCAAGGTGAAATAAACACTTGCGAAGCAACCGTTTCAAGCGAGGCATCCCTTGCATAATTTTTTTCGACCAGAGCCTTTACTTGAGTGATTATATTTGCAGCCTTTTGTTTTTGAACACTTTCAATATATGATATTACAACATCTGTAATATTTTCAACAAAGGTTTTAAGTTCTGCAGGAGATTGAGTTTTTCTGATTAATGACCACGCATCCGTATTTTTAAAGAGGATTGTTGGATCGCAGTCAATATCATAGAGTGCATCTGAAATTGAAAGAATAAGTGACATACAGCGTCGCTGCTGATTATAAAGATTCATATCAGAACGTTCCATAACGTCGAAAAGTTCCTTGACGCTTTTTTTGCTTTGCTTTTCGTCGTTGTTTTTAAGTGCTTTTATGTAGGTTTCTATCAGTTTTGACTGATATGCCGAAAGCTGTGATTTTGGTTCAATATCATTAATATAAATAATGTTTCCTTGTCCAAGTCTGTCACTGTAATCGAGTGCTTGCAATGCAGAGGTATAGCTTGCCTCAAGTTCGGATATTTCCGAAGTAAAGATACCTATTCCTATATTATAATTAACGTTAAATTCAGTATCAATAAAGTCTCCCAAATTCTCACAACAAGAGAAAAGTTTTTGCTCGGATTCTCCTTCCGGTTCGTTAAAGCAGCAAATAAATACGAGGTCCGAATTACTAAAAAAGGGAATAAAGTTTATTGTTTTAGGAAGATGTTCGATTAGTGCCTCAAAAATCATAAAATTCATTCCGTAGTTGGTACTGTCTGTATCAAGACGTATTACAAATGTCGTCATTGCCGCAGCTTTTTTAGATATCTCAAATAGTTCAAAATCAAGAATACCGTACTGTGCACGATTAAATAAATAATTCAATAGAAAATAACGGCTATTTCTAAGCGTTTTGCGTAATTCAATTTCTTTTTCTGCTTTTTGTTGCTCAAGGTGTATTTCTTTTGTTAATTTGTCAACTATTTCATAAAGTTCAAATTCATCTATCGGTTTTAAAAGATATTGACATACGCCGTTATTAATAGCACTTTGTGCATATTCAAAATCATTGTATCCTGTAAGAAATATAATTTTTGTATTAGGTGAAATTTTATGAATTTGTTCTGAAAGCCATATGCCGTCTTTTGTTGGCATTTTTATATCTGATATAACAATATCGGGAAGCATTTTCTGAAAAAGCTCAAATGCTACCTCACCATTTTTTGCTGTTCCTACTACCTCAATACCTCTGGTATTCCAATCCAGTGAAGCAAGTCCTTCACGTATTATCTTCTCATCGTCACAAATTAACAACTTTACATTCATAATTCTCCATCCTATCTTATCTTTATATTAAACTATATAACATTTTAACATATTTTTATATTATTTCAAGTAGGAAATGATATAAATTTTATTAAAAAAATATGCACATTTTAAAGTTTATCGCTATTTATATTTGAAATACTATGGTGTATAATGTTAAATATAAAGAAAGACCAATATAAAATGTTCTGATAATGGGAAAGGACGAAACGTCTGAACCGTTATCAAAAAAGAAAGGAGATAAAATTATGAGAAAGAAAATTGCGGCATTATTGGCCATGCTAATGCTTGGAGGTGTGCTTACAGGCTGTGGCGGAGGAAACAAGGTTGCAACAGGCGGTGAAGATCCTAATGTTGTACCGGAGGATACATATGAAATCAACTGGTATATGCAAGGTATGCCACAGGAGGATGTTGCTTCCGTAGAGGCTGCTGTTAATGATTATCTTAAGGATAAAATTAACGCTACACTGAAAATGCACAGACTGGAATCAAATCAGTACAGCAAGCAGCTAAACACAATGATAGCGGCGGGTGAATATTTTGATATTGCATGGACAACACCCGGAGTTCTTACTTATACGGCAAATGCGAGAAACGGTGCATGGCTTGCACTTGATGATTACATTGACACATATATTCCAAAGACAATTGAGCAGCTTGGAGAAATAGCCGACAATGCAAGAGTGGACGGCAAGCTTTATGCGATACCGACATATAAGGAAATGGCAGATTCAAGAGGCTGGACATATCGCAAAGATATTGCCGAAAAATACAATATCAATATGGATAATATTAAGACATTTGACGAACTGTTACCGGTGCTTAAAATGATTAAGGAAAATGAACCAAATATGCAATATCCGATTGACTGGGGCAGTGACAGAACACCTGAAGCTCTTATGAAGTACGAGGAAATCGCAGGAACAGCCGTTATTTTCTACGATACAGACAAATATGACGGCAAGGTTGTAAATCTTGTAGAAACTCCGGAATATCTTGAAGCATGCAAATGGGCTAATAAGCTTTATAACGAAGGTCTTGTAAAGAAAGACATTATGACTGCTACGGATTTTGAGCAGAGATTAAAGGACGGAAAAACTTTCTGTTATGTGGACTTCTTAAAACCAGGTAAGGCCAAGGAAACTTCCGCTAAGTTTGATTTTGAACTTGACCAATCAACAGTATCGGATATATGGCAGGATAATGGAGCCGGAACAGGTTCGATGCTTGCTGTTTCAAGAACATCAAAGAATCCGGAAAGAGTTCTTCGTTTCCTTGAACTACTTAACACTGATGCAACTCTCAGCAACCTTATCAACTATGGTATTGAAGGAAAACATTACACCAAGATTGATGATAATACTATAACAATTCCGGATGATACATCGTATACGTTACAAGGTTATCAGTGGATGCAGGGAAATGTATTCCTAAATTATCTTACAGAAGGAGAAAGCCCTGATAAGGTTGAGGCTCTGAAAGCATTTAACGCAGAGGCTAAGAAACCTATCGATTATGGCTTTAAATTCGATAATACTGCGGTAGAAGCGGAAATAGCGGCATGTCAGACAGTTAAGAGCGAGTATCGTAAACAGGTAATTATGGGTTCAATGGACCCTGAGCCGATTATGAAAGAATATGCCGCTAAACTTAAGGCTGCCGGCATTGACAAAATTATTGAAGAAGCACAGAAACAGTATGATGAATTTCTTGCGAACAAGAACAAGCAATAACAAGAACAAATAATTAGGTATAAGTATAGCGGTCTTTGACCGCTATACTTATATGAGGGATATTTAGGAGATTTAGTTATGAAGAAATTAGTTTCATTAATTATCGCAATGTCAATATTTTTTTCAATAAACTGTGCTATCTTTGCGACAAACGTGTCATATATGGCTGATTTTGAGTCTGCAGATGCGAAATTTGGTAATAGCACAACATATAGCGGAACTAAAAACACAGCCGGCGATTATAGTGATTTTGTCAAACCAGAATGGGTAGCCGATGGTGGAAAGGAAAATTCAACAGGACTTCGCATAACCTACAAAGCTGCGACATGGTATGCAGGCGAGGTTTTCTTCCCAATTCCTGTAGCTTGGCAAAACGGTGCGGATGCTGAGTACCTTAATTTTGATTACAATGGCAAAGGTATTGTAAATATCAGCCTGTCAACAGGAAGTGCCGCAACAGACACTCTTACGAAAGGTACAAAGTACAGTTATAAACTTAATGCCGATACAAACGGTGAATGGCAAAGTATAAGTATTCCACTTTCGGAATTTAAAAATAACGGAAATCCTGTAACAATAGCCAATATAGGCTGCGTGACATTCCAAGCGGGCGAAAACGGCGGTTTGAGTAACAGTGCCTCTGAAACGAAAGCAATGACGGCAGCGGAGCTTGAAGCGAAAGCGAGAAACGGAAGTATAATCTTTGACAATATGGAGTTGTCCAATGTCGGAGAGAATGTTCTTAATCCAAATGCAACACCGGAACCTACAGAGAAACCGGATAATACAACAAGAACCATAGATTTTGATACTTATACTCTCAGTCATAAGCAGACCTGGGCAGGATTTAATAACAATGATAAGACCTACAGTGACAGTATAAAGTCAGAAATAACTGAAAACGGTAAAGAGGGTTGTGCTCTTGAACTGACTTACAAAGCTGCCACATGGTATGCCGGAGAGATATTTATGTCAATACCAAAGGAATGGGCAATAAATAAAAATTCAGAGTGTCTTGAATTTGATGCTAAGGGACAAGGAAAAATAAAAATATCTCTTGAAACGGGCGAGGTTGTAAACGGAATACGATATGGTCATACAGTGACTATAAACACAAATGATGAATGGCAAAAAATCAGTGTGCCACTTTCTGAATTTGTAAATAACGGTAATGAAGTGCCGTTGACAGATGTGGTAGGAATGGCTTTTTCTGCGGCAGAAAGTGGAAACCTCGATAACAATGCTGAAGAAACAAAGATGATGAGTGCGGATGAACTTGAAGAAAAAGCTGTAACAGGATGTGTAGTAATAGATAACATCACGCTTGCGGAACAGGATACAACTTCCCCGACAGCTGCTCCGGAAGCGACAACTCAACCGACAGAAATATCGTATGTTGCGGATTTTGAAACAGCGGATACTAAGTTCGCAAGCGGTAAGACATGGGGAGGATTCAAAAATAAGTCGAATGATTATCAAGACTATATAAAAGCAAAATGGCTGCAGGACGGCGGAGTTGATGGAAGTACGGCTTTCTGTGTTTACTATCAATCGGCAACTTATTATGCCGGCGAAATTTTTGTGCCGGCTCCTGCAGTGTGGACAAATAATGGTGCAAAGGGGGCTGAGTACCTAAACTTTGATTATAAGGGTAAAGGAGCTGTAAAAATAAGTTTTTCAACGGGCAACACTGTCGATGGAACGCTTACAAGTGGTACACGTTATACGAGGAGATTTGAACTTGATTCTCATGGCGATTGGGCGAAAATCAGTGTTCCGCTTTCGGAGTTTGTAAATGGTGAAAATATTGTTAATATGACGGAGATAGGCACTGTTACATTTCAAGCGGCTGAGAATGCCAATCTTGATAATAATTCAGACGACACAAAGGCAATGAGTGCAGATGAACTCAAAGAGATAGCGAGAACTGGTGAGATTATCTTTGATAATATGACACTGTCGGAAACAGAAGGAAAAACAACTCTGTTTTCATCTGTTAAAGTAACAGCGGAAATTGACGGAAAGGAAATCACTAATCTTACAAATGGAGATATAAAAATAAAAGCGATAGCATCTGATATTGAAAAAGATACAAATATGGTAATGATTGTAGCTGTGTATAAAGAAAACGGTGTGATTGATACAGTTCGTATGGCTGGGCAGAAAATAATCGGAGACGGTGAATTGATGCTTGACTTGAATGTTACAGATGCTGAGCATCAAACTATGAAAGTGTTTATATTTGATGATTTTACAAATCTTCACCCGATAATCAATGTGACAAACTTTTTATAAATTAAACCACCTAGCTTAAAGTTTACCTCATTTTAATGAAAAATAGTACATGTTATAATAATTGCAAGATAAAGAGATTTATATATCTCTTTAATCCTTGCAATTATTAAGTTTTTAAGGAGTGGATGAGACGTGAAAAAAAAGAAAAGCCTTATAAGAGATTTAAAAGAAAATGGTTCCTTGCTCTCAATGTGCATTCCAGGATTAATATTTTTTATACTGTTTAATTATTTGCCAATGTTTGGTATTATAATTGCGTTTAAGCAGTATCGTTATGATCTTGGAATATGGGCAAGCCCGTGGAATGGACTCAAAAATTTTGAGTTCATGTTTAGCAGTCCGGACGCATGGGTTATTACGAGAAATACGATAGCATATAATTTGTTGTTTATTTTCGGCGGTCTTGTATTTAATGTGGCAATGGCAATCGGACTTTCTGAATTGAGGAATAAAGCAGTTTCAAAGCTGTGCCAGACAGTAGTAATTATGCCGCATTTCTTATCATACGTAATTGTAAGCTTTCTTGTGCTGGCATTTCTTCACGTTGAGAACGGTCTGATAAATAGAAGTCTTATTCCGGCACTTGGATTAGAAGGTGTAGACTGGTACTCAAATCCGAAATACTGGCCATGGATTCTTGTTATAGTAAACTTTTGGAAAACAACGGGATATGGCAGTGTTGTATATCTTGCAGGTATAGCAGGAATTGACACCTCGCTTTATGAAGCCGCTAAGGTTGACGGAGCATCTCGATGGCAGCAAATACGATACATAACATTGCCGGCACTTGTTCCTCTTATGGTAGTTCTTACAATTTTAAATGTCGGAAAGATATTCAATTCCGATTTTGGTTTATTCTATCAAGTGCCGTTAAATACCGGTGCCCTTTATCCGGCTACAAATGTTATCAGTACATACGTATATAATATGTTGATGTCAGCGGGTACGGGAAGTGTAGGAATGGCTTCAGCGGCAGCTTTTTATCAATCAATTGTTGGATTTATACTTGTTATGACAACTAATTTTATTGTGAAGAAAATAAGCCCCGAAAACGCATTATTCTAAAAGGAGGTATAACAGTGAAGAAACAAGAAATTAATATCATAGATAGTATCAAACAGCCGGAAGTTAAAGCTCCGGCTAAGAAAAAAAGACGTAAAATCAAAGTTTCGGACATTATTCTTTATTTTATATTTTTTCTTATTGTAGTAGCTTGTGTTTATCCTTTGCTCGTGGTTCTTGGAGCATCGTTTACAAGTGAATCGGCAATTTCAGAGTTTGGTTTTCATGCTATTCCTAAAGAATGGAGTCTTGATGCTTATAGATATATAATTACATCTAAAGAAACGATTTTAAGAGCATATGGTGTAACTATTTTTGTTACGATTGTAGGAACTCTTATGAGTACATTGGTGGTTGCACTATATGCATATCCGCTTTCCAGAAAGGATTTTAAATACAGAAAACTGTTTACATTTATAGCGTTTTTTACAATGCTTTTCAGTGGTGGAACAGTGGCAGGATATATGGTGACAACAGGCATTCTTAATCTGAAGAACAGTATATGGGTACTTATTTTTCCTTATGTTATGAATGCATGGCACGTAATTGTAATGAGGTCATTCTATTCAATGTCAATACCGACTGCAATAATAGAGGCGGCGAAGATAGACGGGGCAAATGAGTATCAGATATATTTTAAGATTGTTCTGCACATATCTTTACCTGGATTGGCAACGATTGCACTGTTTGCAACACTTACTTACTGGAATGACTGGTGGCTTCCGCTTCTTTATATAACAGAGCCTCAAAAATATAATCTCCAGTATCTTCTACAAAGTATGATTTCAAATATTCAGAATTTGACCGAAAATTCAGCTCAGATGGGTTCGGCAAATCTTCTCGCTAATGTTCCTAAGGAAGGTGCGAGAATGGCACTTTGTATAATAGCGACTTTACCTATATTGTTTGTTTATCCGTTTTTCCAGAAATATTTTATTCAAGGATTGACGGTAGGTTCAGTAAAAGAATAATTTTATATTTATTCGGATAAGGAGTTTACTATGAAAATAAAAAGAGTTATCAGTTGCTTACTTGTTGCAGTTTTTAGCATGTCATTGTTGCTTGTACAGGAATCAGCACAAGCTAAAATTGGAACGGTACAAAAGATATTACCCTCGGAGCTTCATGTTGAAGGCAGATACATATATAATGCTGAAGGCGAAAAGGTTAGGCTTACCGGAGCGAATATTCCGGATTTGCAGTGGGCCACAGGCGGAGATAATGACCTTATGAAGAGAGTAGGACTTCTTTGTGACAGTTGGAATGCAAATTGTGTTCGTTTGTGCGTTCATTCTAAATTTTGGTTTGGACAAGAATGGTATCAGGGTAAGAGTTATGGTGATTACCGCAAAATGGTTGATAATGTAATTAATCAAATTACATCACGCGGAAAGTATGTAATACTTAATCTGCATGAATTTTATGCTATTACAGAACAGCAGAAGGATTTCTGGAATGATGCAGTAGAGGTTTATGGAAATAATCCGGGAGTTATATTCGGTTTGCTCAATGAACCTCATGATATTGACTGGGAAATGTGGCGTAACGGCGGTATGCTTGAAACTACCGACAGCTATGGAAAGAAAACACAGCGTGTATATGGTCATCAAGAAATTCTGGATATGATACGCAACAAGGGTGCAAAAAATATTGTAATTGCGGGCGGTCTTGATTGGTCATACTATTTTGACGGTCTGTGCGATGGATATAACGGCATGGAACATGGCTATAAATTAGAGGATAAAACGGGTAACGGTGTAATCTATGACACACACATTTATCCAATGAAGCCGGAATATAATCCGGTTGAAAAAGCCGTAGAGTGTCTTGTAGATGAAGCTCCTATACTTGTGGGTGAATATGGACACTGGGGAGAAAGACTTTTTGATTGGTATGACAATTATCTTTGTGAATATCCACATGTATGGATGAACGAAATCCATGATTTTATTGACCGTAATGAACTTAACTATACGGCATGGTCTTTTCACACGGGTGCAAATCCAAATATGTTTATGGACTATGACACATTTACACCATCAAATTATTCGGGTATATATATGAAATATAAAATGCTTCAAGAGCCTGAAACACGTCCGGAGGAAAAAGATAGACAGTATGTCGACCCATCACCACTTTCGACTTGGGAACATATTATTGATTTTGACGATAATACCGTGGACTTTAAAGTGTATGGCAAAGAAGTAAGGACAGAACGAACAGATAGTGGTTATGAAGGCAGAGGTCAGCTTATTGATTTTGACAGAAGCTGTGTTGATAGTTGGGACAGTGCTGCGATTGCTGATTTTGATAAAGATACTGATTTGAGCGGTGCAAAATGGCTTGCCGTGAGAATAAAAGGCGACGGTGATATGCGTAAAATCGGAATTGGACTTGAGTTGAAAGATGGTAGATTATTTACAACTTATATGCAGATGGATTTACATGATAACTGGAAGGACTGGTTTTTTCCATTAAGCTTGTTTAAGAATGAGCAAGGGATACTTGATACAACACAAATTAAGTCTGTACTCTTTACATCTCTTGATGACGGTCCCGGCAGTTTTATAATTGATAATATAAAAGTGGGAGGACTGCCATACGAAGAAATAAAGCCTTTTACGGTATCGAGCGTTACCCAAAAGGAAAGTATGACATGGAAGGCATGGGAAGACGATGAAAACACAGAAACAGACTCGTTTACTGTTACTAATGCAGTTGAAGAAAGCAGGGGACAAGGCTCGAATCCTGTTATGTTTAGCTATAATTGCCCTGAAGGTTCGTATGGAGGGCAGGCGAGGGCAACAATCCCTAAGTCTTGGGATATAGGCGATGCTGAATATTTTACATTTTGGGCAAAGGGCGATGGTTCTAAGCAACGCTTTATACTGCGTTTTGAACAGGAAAAAGGTACAAATCAAAATGAACAGCGTTCAAATTTCAAGAAACGTGAGTTTGAAAGATTTTGTATCGCATTCGATGTCAACAGCACGGAATGGAAACAGTATAAATTTAGGATAAGCGACCTCGGTATGAGCGATATGCTTCATCTTAACAAGGTAAGATATATCAGTCTTTTTAATATGACACTAAACTCTTCGGGACGACTTTGGATTGACGATTTTGCTTTTACGAATATTGGTGATAAACTCACAGGACAATCAGTAAGACATGCAACGCCGGTCAAATCGGAACCGATAGGTGAACTGGTTACAAAATATCCTGCAAACAAAGCAATTCAAATTCCAAAGACATTTGAGGTTGAGGCAGGAATTGAAGAACATATTTCAATTCATATTATGAATAAAACGGAGCATGAGATAAATGGTGAACTAAAGGTTGAGGGATTGCCTGTTGACAATGTTGATAATGCACTTTACAAGGTTTATCCGAAATGGGTTTCATATCCGCATTGGCCGTGGAGAAATTATTCGTATAGTAACTTTAAATTTACCATTCCTAAGGATAAAAAGGGAGAATATACAATAACCGTATCGGATGTATCGAATAACGGTATTGAGCCGCAGACCTATAAACTGATAGTAAAATAGAATGGAGGCAGAGAATGAGGATGATTAAAAAAATCTGTTCGGTTATATGTGCCGCTGTAATTGCTCTTGGTGGTGTAAACATTGTTGTAACCGCACAGGATACAGAATCACAAATCAAATATAACTATAAGCTTTCAATGGAAAGTGACTCTGACTTTCGTATGGTCTACAGTTATAACGGAGGTACTATAAGCACTAAAAAAAGCTATGTATCAGGTAAGTATGGAAATGCTATGCAGATAACATATCCGGGACATGAGATTTCCGACCCGTCAAAAAGATACAATGGCTTTGTAATGCAGTTTAAGAGCGAGCCGATAGAACTTGCTAATGAAAGTATTTCAATGCTTGACCTTATGAGAGATACAAAAAATATTTCCATGTGGGTACATACACCTCAGACAGTTGACCACGGGAATGGTGCAGCAGAGCATCGTGTTCTTGAAATCGCCATGGAGTATTCAAGTACAGAGGGGAACAAGAAGTATTCAAAAAAGTTCCAACTTCCAAACAACGGCGAATGGGAATACATAACAATACCGACATCTGCGTTTAAGTCCGGGTCAGTAACGATGGACCAAGGAATACAGAGCGATATTTATACGGCACTTAATCAAATGACAATAATTTTCCCGTATAAAGATTATTTTGGTGCTAATCCGACTTCAGATACACTTGAAACACCGTGGGAAGAACCATTGAAGATTGACGAAATACTTTTTGACCGTTCTACAGATGAAGTAAAGGCAATAACCCCGCCGTCAACCGGAGAAGAAGCGTATTTTGAAAATGCAAATATTTCAGAAGTTTTTGTAAAGGGAGTAAAAGTCGAGGACTTTGACAAAAACGCGTCATCAAATAATATTCCTGTGCCGGCGTCATATACTGCGGAGGATATTAAGAAAAATGTAACCGTAGATGTTGAGACACCTACTATTCCAAAGACCAATACACGCCAAGAACTTACGGGTGCATCATATGAAATAACCGCTCCTGAGTCTGTTCCCGGAAACGGAATGATTACAATCACTTCAGGCAGCAGAAAAGTAAAGAAAACATATAATGTAAACTTCACTGCCAGAAGCGGTATACAACCGGAAGTGAGCGATATTGAAGAAAACGGAAATAATATAAGTGTACCGGTGACAAATGAATCATCGAGTGTTTCCGTTGAAGCATGTGCTCTCGCAGTTGTAAAAAACAACGATGGAGTATGTACAAGTGCGTCTTTTGCTGAGCAACGCAGTATTGGTGCGGGTGATACAACAACATTTAATTTTAACATCAAAAAAGAAAGTGATAGTTCGGTAGAGATATACATTTTTAATAATGAAACCGATTATAAACTCTTATGCCCGCCTATAGAAGTGGGAAGCGGAGTAATGCAATACACTGCACCTTCCGGAACGATTTTTGAAAGTCATATAATAGCTTCTGACGGTGGTGAAACTATAAACATAAACGGAACCGTCACAGGAGATGGAACTGCATTTGTTGTGTTTAAAAAAGATGATAAGTATATAGGTGCGTATACTATTAATTCTGAAAATAATACAATAAACAGTGCTATTCATACCGGTGGAATGGCATATGGACAAATATATGCGGTTTTATCGTATGGAAATACAGTATCGAGAAAATTTTATAATGCCTCGCAGACAGAAATAAACTCATGTATAAGCGAGTATAAAACTCTCGGCACTACCGAATCTGATTGTGCAAATTATTTTGAAAAATATAAGGCAATAATAAATCTTGACAATTATTTGTCACAGGAATTAACATTGTCTGAAATTGCAAAAGCCGTGTCGGTTGCCGACAGAAACGTATCAGCAGTAAGCGATATACGAAAAAACATCGGTGAAGAACTTGTAGTTAAGCTTTTAAACAAAACAAATTCAATTCAAACTTTAAAAGAGATATATTCCTCATATAATGACTTGGCTGAACTTGATGGAGGAACCGATTATTTTAAAAAGTATATAACATCTGATAGTTTACTCAGCAATGTTCTTTCGGCTACGGCAAAAAATGATTATGATTCTATAGAATCGTTGAGAAGTGCATTTAATGAAAATGCTCTGCTTGTGGCTTTTGGATGCGTAAATGGTTATGGTGAGATTGGCAATCTTATTTCAGAAAATAAGAATATACTTGCACCTTATATCAGTTATAGCAGCCTTGAGGGACTTAGTGCCAGTAATCGTACAGGATATTATAAATATGTAACTGAAAAAAGAGTGGAGTCGTTGTCATCTTTAGGGACATTGCTTGATGAGTACATGAATTCTATCAGTAAAAATCCAAATAAAACGAACGGGATAGGCTCAGTATCAGGAAACGGTTCGGGAAAAGGCAGTACATCTATGATAGTTTCGCAAGTGACCGGAAATGATACTGTGTCATCTGAAAAAGACAATAAAATATTTACAGATGTAAATACGGACCATTGGGCGTATACTGCGATAAATTCATTAAAAAATCTTGGAGTTATCAGCGGACGCGGAGACGGAAGCTTTGGCACAGATAATTCCGTAACCCGTGAGGAGTTTGTTAAGATGCTTCTTGGAATTTTCGGAAAGGAAACGGAAAATGTTGATAATAAGTTCAGTGATGTGGATGAGAATAAGTGGTATGCTCCATATGTAAATACTGCTGCCGATATGGGTATCGTAAGTGGAATTGAGGAAGATATATTCGGTGTGGGAGAAAAAATTACACGTCAAGATATGTCAGTTCTTATAGTACGATATCTTAAGCAAGAAAACTGTGAATTGAACGGTGCTGCGATAGATAGCTTTACAGATGATGGTGATATTTCTGATTATGCTAAAGATAGCGTGTATGCACTAAAAAATCTTGGACTTATAAACGGTATGGGTGATGGAAGCTTTATGCCGAGGGCAAATGCAACAAGAGCACAGACTGCTCAGATACTTTACTCTGTATCTCTGTTTATGAAATCAAGAAACATATCGTATACGAATTTGACAGGCAGTGACAGATATATGCTTCTTGCCGGAAAGTTTATGGCACTGGATATAATTCCTTTTCCTAACGAGGAAAACGGTATTGTAACGAAAGGTCAGTTTGCAAAATATCTGGCAGGTTTTGTGAATGCTAAAAATTATGAGAAAAGCGATGACAAGACCATATTCAGTGATGTGGTGCCCGGAAGTACATATTACAATGAAATTCGATTTCTTTATGATAACGGTTATATTGATAAGAACAACTCAGTATTTGGGGCTGACAATCCGATAACTCTGGGTGAGGTTGCTATTATCATGTGCCGTGTACTGGGATATGATGTTTATGCTATCGAGAACGGCGGTAATATCAGTTCATACTACAGTGTAGCGGTAAGCAACGATATTATTCCGAATTTGAGAAAGACTATTGATGATACGCTTTCTTTTATGGATATATTGGAGATATTTGATTCGGCGTCCAAGGCATATATGGTTGTGGATGATTTGGATAAATCGTCAATATACTCTATTTCTGATATAACACCTTTGTATTATTATCATAGAATACTTACTCTTGATGATATAGTATATGTATGTGGAACTCGCACATTAGACGGAAGTGGAGGTCTTAGTGCAGATGAAGTGAGAATAGGTTCTTATAGTTTCAGTACGGATATAAAAGATGTATACAGATACCTTGGTTACAGAGTAAACGCTTTTTACGTTGAAGATGATGAAACTCTAAAATTTATTGAGCCGAACCAGAAAAATAATGTCCTTTCATTAGAGCAGGACTTGATTTCAGACTTTGATGGTTCTGTATTGAAATATTATAAAAATGAAACAACAAACTCGGAGAAGAAAGAAACACTTCCGAAGACAATAAATCGCTTGTATAATTACAATTATGTTGCTGAATATGATACAGAAGACATTAAAAACGCTGATGAGGTTATTCTGATAGACAGTAACAATGATGGAATGTATGATACAGTAAATGTAATCAGAGAAGCAATATACTGTATAAATCAGCTTACACCGTATGAAAATACATTATATGATTATTATAATCAGCCGTCGATAAAACTTAATGATTTGGAAACTGTAATTGTATATGACACTGACGAAAAGTTTACATCGATAGGAAATTTAAAGATTTATGATATTCTTTCAGTTATCGAGGATAAACAAAAAGAAAATGCTGTAATTTACATATCGAGGGAAGAAGCTGACGGAGTTGTTAAGAGGACTGCTCGAAACAACGGGAATTTAACAGTTAGTATTGATGATGCGGAGTATGACTTGACAGATATTCTTGCGGCACAAAATACAACATATTCATTATTGTCAGTAGGAAATGCTGTCAGTGTATTGCTTGACCATCGTGGCAGAATAGCATATGCCGAATTTGATGACAATGATGAGGTAAATAACTTTGCATATCTTGCACAAGCTTTTCCGGCAGAGCATAGCGATGGACCATACCTAAAAGTATATACTACATCCGGAAATATGGAAACATTAGAGTTCGCACGGAATGCAAAGGTAAATAACAAAAAAGTAAATGAATATACAGACATTGAAAAGCTATTCAAGGATGTAAATACAGACCCGGATTCAGTTAATCAGCTTATAAGATACAAGCTGAATAATAATGGTGAAATTCAGTCAGTAAAAACTGCACAATATGTAGATGCTGACGAGCTTTATACAACGGCAAGTGTATTCACCCGCAGCACAGACCTTTCTGACACATACTATAATGCAAACTATAGGAGTTTCCCGGGTTATGCAAGACTTTCGGAGAAGACAAAAATAATGTATGTTCCGGCGAGCAAATCATTAATGGACGACTCCCAATATTATGAGATAAAGCAATTTAAAGATTTGAAGTCTGCAACTTTTGGTACGGTGGAACTATATAATATGTCTAAGGACATGGTAGCGGGAATTGCCGTAATACGTTCGGATAATGCAGGAGGAAATGAGCTCACTTACAGTTCTGTTATGGCGGCGGTTAAGAATGTTTCGCTCACTTCTGTTGATGATGACGAGCGTTATTTACTAACTCTTTTATACAATGGTACAGAACAGGAATTTGTGACCGCTGAGGGAGTAGAACTTGAAAGACAGTATAATAGCAGCGAAGGACCTGTTACATCAACCATTGACGAGGGAGACCTTATAAGGATTGCAACGAATGCTAATAATGAAATTGTTGACTATCATAAAATATTTGATTTTGATAACAATGATAATCCCGATGTGGTAATCAGAGGCAATGAATACGGAGAAACAAAGTCATATATCGGTTCTGCAAAGACACTTATCGCATTTGATGACATGGCTGCTAATCCTGATACCGATGTTGTATCGGGACGTATATGGCAAGGCAAAAATCCATACTGGTTCACCGGTGTTCAATATTCAACGGAATTTGGCATTGTAAAATCAATAACAGGTTCATCAATGATTATACAGACATATCCGGGAACAGCAGGAAGCAACAGTCTGAAATGCGAAAGATACTTCAATCTTAAAAATAATCGTGTATATATTTTGGAGGACAGTCGCGAAGGAGTTCATTTGGGAAGTCTTGATGATATAATTCCATCTAATCTTGCAGGAGAGGCAAAAGCTTCGAGAGTGATTATTTCAAGACATAACGATGTGCCATCGATTGCGGCAATAGTAATACGATAAAGGGGGAAGTAACATGAATAAATTAAGAAAAATAATTGCGTTGATGCTTTCTCTGAGTGTAATATTTACAGCGGCAATATCAGTGTTTTCAGCTGAAAACTTTGATGATGACGGCAACAGAGATAATAATGCGGGACTAAGCGATGAGGAACAAAATGTTCTCATTCAAGACTCGCACCCTAAGCATGAACTGGATAACCCCGATGACGCATACATAGAGGATATTGAATATGATACGTACATTATGGGTAAGAATGAATATGATGAAACAGTAAAAAAGCTTACAGCTTTTGAAATGTGGGTTCCTATTGATGATGGTTCATATCTTCAGCCAATCAAGGCAGGTGAATTTTTTCTGTCAGTGTGCCGCTACATAAACTGTGACTCATTTTATGACGAAGATGCAAACAAAGAAGACATGTGGGAAAAAGCCCATGATATGCTTAAAAGTATGGGATATGTAGATTTCAATATAGATTGTACGGATGAAATAAGTTTTGATAATGCACTCAGAACACTTGTAAATGCTTTGGGGTATAAGCAGATTGCTTATATGTATGGAGGCAATGATAATGCGTATATACAAATTGCCGCAAATTATGATATAACAAAGAACTTTCTGGATAACCGAAGTGCTTCTATCAGAAGAACTGATGCGGCATCTCTTCTTAATGATTCTATAAAGGCCGATGTATACATTTCATATGGAAATAACGGTCATAAAAGCATTAATACTTTAGAGTATTTCAAGGATGCTTATAAAATCACCGGAGTTGTAGAATCTGTTTCAGAGCATGCAATAACGAGTGGTGATACAATATATAAAGGTATTAGAATAGGAGATTATCTTCTTGCCAGTGACCGCAGTGATTTATATGATTACCTTGCGTGTAAGGTGGAGGCATATTATCGAAAGGAAGATTCCGGAGGAAATACTCTTTTATATATCTCTTATCACAAAAATAACAGCATAATAACGATAGACGGCGAAGATATTAAAAGTGTTGAAAATAACATGATACGATACTATAGCGACAATAAAACAAAAAAAGTATCTCTTAATTCATCAGCGAAAGAGATACTTAACGGATTTTCGCCAAAATTGTTAGACGAGGAAGATTTTTATAACTGCGATTATATCAGATTAGTGGATAACGATAACAATGGTAAGTACGATGTTGTTTTTGTATACAAATATGACATAATGGTTGTAAAACGTATTGTAGAGTCGCAGGGAATGATTTATGGTCTGTACAATGATGACCCAAACGGGTCATTAAAGGTAAATTTTGCTGACTGCGACATGACTGACCGTATGGGCAATCCTGTTGATGCTTATTATATAACAGAGGATTCAATTCTATCAGTTGCTAAAGATATTGAAACAAACAAGACAAAGATTATAGTAAGCAATTTGATGTATACCGGTGTAGTAAAGAGCACTAATGGCACTAAAATTAAATTTGAGGACAGGACATATAAGTATTCAACAAATGCTGAATACTATAAAGACGCAAAAGCAATTAAAAATGGAAATAAATATACGGTGTATCTTGATTACCGAGGTAGGATAGCCGGTTATGATTTGCTTAAAACTGACGATATACAATATGGATTCTTAATACAGGCTTGGATTGAGGATAACAGGAGCGATGTTATAGCCAAACTACTTCCTTATACTGGTGATATGAATGAATTCAAACTTGCAAGAAGTACAAAAATTGATGGTTTAACCTGCAAAGATGCAGAAAAAATAATAACTGCATTAAAAATAGCAGCGGATTATCAGAGGTCTACGCTTGCAACACTGGATTCGTCATATAAGATAATGGCTGATTATAGTGATGACAGTTATGTGTATGTAAGAGTCCCAATTATGTATAAGCTCAACGATGAGGGAGAGATTAAATATATCGATACTCCATATCATAGCGACAATGAAAATCCGGAGTGGAATGATGTATTCCATGACAATTCTATGACAATGTATAACGATTTTTCTAAAAGGACATCTTCCATAAAACCGGGAGGCATGTATCTTAGAAATACACTTGCATTTAATAGTGATAACGGAAATAATGTGGCGATAAATTCAAAGACAAAGGTTTTTGTAGTTCCCGTTTCAAACGATAGAGGGGATATCGGAGATGCATCACAGTATATTAAGACAAATTTAACCTATTTCGATGATTGGGTATATTATCCGCAGACCGGGACACAATACACAACCGAAAATCGCATTGAAGCATATAACGTGGATGAATCTCGGACAGCAGGTGTAATAGTATATTATACAAGTGACGTAATACCTGAGATAGATAAAAAAGTACCCCTTACAGTAGTGGACGAAGTAGTAAAGGCAGTTAATGATAATGATGAGAGTGTAACTCGAATAATCGGCTGGCAGGGTAATGCTCAAATGCAGGTTGACCTTGCAGAAGATGTCTATCTGAAACGTTACTATAATGGACCTAACGGTTCAAAAATTATGTCGGAAGTAAAGCATGGTGATATAATTCGTTATGTTACAAACAGTAAAGGCGAGCTTGTGGATTATGTTAAGGTATTCTCTTTGAAGGATGAAGACAATCCTGATTATGTAAAAACAGGGAATGAAGAAGGAAAAACTGTTGAGACGTCAACACTAAATAAAACAATGATTGCTGTGTCAGACGGAAAGTATGCTGAAAATGGCCATAATACATCACATATATACAATGCCATTGGTAGCTATAATTACGGTGCAATGTATAGATTGGTATATGGTACGTTGCTTTACAGAAACGGAACAAATCTTGTTCTGAAAACAAAGGTTGATACTGCTCTGGGACAGACAGACAAAATTGAAATAGCTGATTTCTCGGGATATAATGTGTTGTTTATTGATGAGACTACAAATAGAATATATGTTCCCACAGAGGATGATTTGCTCGCAGAGCAGAGTGCAGGAGAGGCAGCATCAAAGGTAATCCTTCATACCGAAGGCGGTAAACAGCGTCAACTAATTATAATAAAAAGGGCTGGATAAAAGCTCCTTTTATCTACTGCATAAATCGAACACAACAAATGAGAGACTGACTTATCTACAGACAGAAAATCTGAGGCGTGATACGTCAGAAATTGCACTTTCATTATATCAGTTTAAGCAACAAGATGGATATATACACGAATGACTGTCGTGTGATTTACGCATAAATTTATTATAGTAGGAGGAGTGATAAAAAGTGAATATTGATAAAGCGATTACATATGCGGAGAGCATCGTAAGAAAAAGCTTAAATTATTTCTATGATTGTTTTCCTACAGAACAAAGTGAAAATCTTGTGTTCAAAAAATTTGAGAACGTTTCATGGACTACCGGATTTTATGAGGGGATATTATGGCTTATGTATGAGCTTACAGGTGATAAAGCTTTTTATAATTCGGCAAAGCATCACAGTGAAATGTTTCATAAGAGGTTGGTTGATCGAGTTGAACTGGAGCATCATGATATGGGCTTTTTGTTTACACTTTCAAGCGTCGCCGATTATCGAATAACAGGAGATGAACAGGCGAAGCAGGATGGAATTGAGGCGGCAGAATGGCTTTTGAAGCGTTATCAGCCAAAAGGTAAATTTATTCAGGCGTGGGGTGCTATGGATGATTCGCAAAGTTATAGATTTATTGTTGACTGTATGTTAAATATTCCGCTTCTATTCTGGGCGAGCGAAGTGACAGGCTACAAAAAGTATTATGACGCCGCCTATAATCATATGCAGACATCAATCGCAAATATTATCCGTCCTGATGCGTCTTCATATCACACCTTTTTCTTTGATCCTGTAACCAATAAGCCGCTTCGGGGAGAAACTCATCAGGGATTTTCCGATGACAGCAGTTGGGCGAGAGGACAATCATGGGCAGTATATGGTCTTGCTCTATGTTACCACTATACTAAAGAGAAGTCGATTTTGCCGTTGTTTGAACGGGTTACGCATTATTTTATTGACCATCTTCCGGAGGATTCTGTTCCGTATTGGGATTTGATTTTCTCCGATGGTAGCGATGAACCACGGGATACCTCCGCAGCAGTGGTTGCGGTGTGCGGAATTCTTGAAATGGAAAAATATTATCACAATCAGGAATTCCTTGATGCGGCGGAAAAGATGATGACAAGTCTTTCGGAAAAGTACACGACAGTAGATTATCCTCAAAGCAACGGAATTATAAAAGACGGTATGTACAGCAGAAAACACGGTCATGAGCCGGAATGTACAAGTTGGGGAGACTACTTCTATCTTGAAGCATTAATGCGCATGAAAAAAAGCGATTGGAAAATTTATTGGTAAGGAGAACAAATATGAAATATGGATATTTTGACGATTTGAATAAGGAATATGTAATAGAGACTCCGAGAACGCCGCTTCCATGGATAAATTATCTTGGAACAAACGGATTTTTCTCATTAATTTCAAACACCTCCGGCGGCTATTGCTTCTACAAGGACGCAAAGCACAGAAGAATTCTGAGATACCGATACAACAATATCCCTGCGGATAACGGTGGACGCTATTTTTACATAAACGATAATGGCGATTGCTGGACACCCTCGTATATGCCGATGAAAAAAGAGCTTGATTTTTATGAGTGTCGTCACGGTATGGGTTACACAAAAATCACCGGCGAGCGAAACGGCGTCCGCGTTGAGCAGACAGCTTTTGTTCCTGTGGACGATAACTGCGAAATACATAGAATTAAGGTGACAAATACAAGCGGTGAGGCTAAAAACATAAATCTGTTTTCATTCGTTGAATTCTGTCTTTGGAACGCTCAGGACGATATGCTTAACTATCAGCGTAACCTCAATACGGGCGAGGTGGAAATTGACGGCAGCGCTATATACCATAAAACAGAATACCGTGAGAGAAGAAACCATTACGCTTTCTATTCAGTAAATACCGAAATAAGTGGTTTTGACACAGACAGAGACACTTTCCTTGGAGCCTTTAACGGTCTTGACACTCCTGACAGAGTAATAAATGGCAAGAGCGGCAATTCAGTAGCTTCGGGCTGGTATCCTATCGCATCTCATCAGATTGACGTGTCACTTGACGCGGGAGAAAGCCGCGAATACATATTTGTTCTTGGATATATTGAGAATGAAAAGGACGAGAAATTTGAAAGCCTTAATGTAATCAATAAGACAAAGGCAAAGGAAATGATTGCAAGATATGAATCATCAGCACAATGCGACGCGGAGCTTGATAAACTTAAATTGTACTGGGATAATCTCCTTTCGGTGTTTACTCTTGAGTCAAACGATGAAAAGCTTAACCGCATGGTAAACATATGGAATCCGTATCAGTGTATGGTGACCTTTAATATGTCAAGAAGTGCATCATATTACGAAAGCGGTATCGGCCGGGGAATGGGATTTCGCGATTCAAATCAGGATTTGCTTGGCTTTGTACATCAAATACCCGAAAGGGCGAGAGAGAGGATTATTGACATTGCCTCAACGCAGTTTGAGGACGGAAGCGCGTATCATCAGTATCAGCCGCTTACAAAGCAGGGCAATAATGAAATCGGAGGCGGATTTAATGATGATCCGCTGTGGCTGATTTTAGGCACGGTTGCGTACATCAAGGAAACAGGCGACTACGGTATTTTAGACGAGCAGGTGCCGTTTGACTGTGACAAAAACAATACGGCAACGCTTTTAGAACATCTTAATCGCTCATTCGGACACGTTACAAACAACCTTGGCCCTCACGGGCTTCCGCTTATCGGACGTGCGGACTGGAACGATTGCTTGAATTTGAACTGCTTTTCCGAAATTCCTGACGAATCTTTCCAGACTACGGGAGACGATGACGGCAGAGTAGCAGAGTCTGTGCTTATTGCAGGAATGTTCGTGTATATTGGCAGAGAATTTGCAAGGCTTTATAAGACGCTCAACAATGATGAAATGTATAAATATATTTCGGATGAGGTTGAAAAAATGACCGAAGCAGTTTTAGAGTATGGCTATGACGGTGAGTGGTTCATAAGAGCTTACGACGCTAACGGCAATAAGGTTGGCTCTGACGAATGTGACGAGGGTAAAATCTTTATTGAATCGAACGGCTTCTGTGTAATGGCTGGGATAGGCAAGGAGGACGGCAGGGCGCAAAAAGCGCTTGACAGCGTTAAAAAATATCTTGAATGTGAATATGGCATTGTACTCAATTATCCGCCGTATTCGGGATACCGACTTGAGCTTGGCGAAATCTCGTCGTATCCGCCGGGGTATAAGGAAAATGCGGGAGTGTTCTGCCATAATAACCCATGGGTAATAATCGGTGAAACGGTAATGGGTAACGGCGAAAGAGCGTTTGAACTATATAAAAAGATTGCGCCGGCATATTTAGAGGAGATAAGTGAAATTCACAAAACCGAGCCGTATGTATATTCACAGATGATTGCTGGACGTGATGCGGTAAGAGCGGGAGAAGCGAAGAATTCATGGCTTACAGGCACGGCGGCGTGGAATTATTATACGGTGTCACAATATCTTTTGGGTATACGTCCTGATTTTGACGGACTTGTAATAGAGCCGTGTATTTCAAAAGATATATCTGAATTTAAGGTAACAAGAAAATTCAGAGGAAAAACATATAATATTTTAGTAAAGAACACAGGAGAGGGAACTGTTAAAATAACAGCCGACAACGGAACGGTAAACGGTACAACCGTTTCATCGGATGCGGAAATATGCAATGTAGAGGTGGTAATGTAATGAATTTCAATATACCCGATTTGGGAATTATAGACGGCAGCTCAGGATTTCGCAACCTTCCCTCCACTACAGACGGAAGATTTACCTCCGGTGAGGACGGAGTAAAACATATAGTATGCACAGGAGACGGAAAGGTTGAATTTGTGGCTTTTGAAAATCAGACTCTTGCCTATGTTAATTCAGCTCTTGGCTATGGTGCGTACTATCCGCTTCATCCTGTGAACAGAAACGGTAAAATCAAGGCTGTGCTTATGGATTTGGATGGAACATCGGTAAGAAGCGAGGAGTTCTGGATTTGGATAATCGAAAAAACAACCGCCAGTATGCTTGATGATGAAAGCTTCAAGCTTGAAGAGAGCGATATACCGTTTGTATCAGGTCATAGCGTATCGGAGCATTTACAGTATTGTATAGATAAATACTGTCCAGGTGAATCGCTTGACAAAGCGCGGAATTTCTATTTTGACCACGTTAATCGTGAAATGAAAGAAATTATGGAGGGCAGAGGCAGAAAAAATGCTTTTGTTCCGCAGGAGGGATTAAAAGAATTTTTGCTCGCACTAAAAGCCAAAGGGATTAAGATAGGACTTGTAACATCGGGATTATATGAAAAGGCGATGCCGGAAATACTTTCGGCGTTCAGAGCTCTTGATATGGGCGAGCCTACGGATTTTTACGACGCAATAATTTCAGCAGGATACCCGCTCCGCAAGGGTAGCGTTGGAACGCTCGGTGAGCTATCGCCGAAACCTCATCCGTGGCTTTATGCTGAAACCTGCGCGGTTGGACTCGGAGTTGGTTTTGATGAGCGCGGTAGCGTAATCGCTATTGAGGACAGCGGCGCAGGAGTATGCTCGGCAAGGATTGCCGGATATACAACAATAGGACTTGCGGGAGGCAATATAAAAGAAAGCGGAACGATGCCTATGTGTAGCCGCTACTGCAATAATCTTGCGGAAATACTTGATTACATAGAGGAGGAAGCGTAAATGGAGCGAAAAAATATAAAATGTCATTTTATATCCAATACCCACTGGGACAGGGAGTGGAAATTCAGCGCTCAAAGAACAAGACATATGCTTGTGACTGCGATTGATATGCTGCTCGATATTTTTGAGAAAGAGCCGGATTACAAACATTTTCATCTTGACTCGCAGACACTTCCCATTCAGGATTATCTCGAAATAAACCCTGAAAAGAAGGAAATTCTGAAAAAGTATATCAGTGAGGGAAAGCTTGCTGTGGGTCCGTGGTTTTGTTTGCCGGATGAGTTTTGCGTGGGTGGAGAGTCTCTTATAAGAAATCTTCTCCTGGGACATAAAATTGCAAATGAATTTGGCAAAGTTTCAAAGACAGGCTATTCGCCCTTTGGCTGGGGACAAATATCACAAATGCCACAGCTATATCATGGCTTCGGAATAGATTTTGCGTCCTTTTACAGAGGGCTTAATACATATATGGCACCGAAATCGGAGTTCTACTGGGAGGGCGCCGACGGTACAACAATTTATGCTTCAAGACTGGGGCAGAGACCGAGATATAATATGTGGTATATAATGCAGCGCCCTGTGTTTTATGGCAAGCGTGACGGTGACAATCGTCGTGTTTCATGGGGAGCTGGAGATGGAATATTCCGTTTTGCGGATCCGGCAAGATGTGAATATGAATATCAGTATTCGCATAGAAAATATGAGTATCATGACGAATATATAGCTGAAAAGACGGAGCAGGCACTCTCTGAACAGGACGATGAGTGGACAACGCCTAACCGCTTCTGGTCGAACGGTCATGATTCATCAATACCGGATATGAGAGAATCAAGGCTTATCAAGGATGCTAATGCTGTTTATGAAGGTGTTGATGTTTTTCACAGTACAGTTTATGACTTTGAGCAGAGCGTGATCAGAGATTTTGATAAAAATTCACCTGTTTTAAAGGGCGAAATGCGCTATCCGTTTACAAAAGGCAGCGTAAGTGCGCTGTTTGGCTGGGTTCTTTCTGCAAGAATTAAGGTTAAGCAGGAGAACTTTGAAACAGAACGATTGCTCACATCATATGCTGAGCCGATGGCGGTTTTTGCGTCTGTATGCGGAGCTGTATATCCGCAGGCGTTTATTAATAAAGCCTATAACTATATGCTTCAAAACCACGGGCATGATTCGATTGGCGCGTGCGGCAGAGATGTTGTATATAAGGACGTAGAATATCGGTTCAGGCAGTCAAGAGAGATTGCAACCTGCGTGCTTGAAAGAGCTCTTATGGATTTGTCTGGCGACATTGACTTTGCGGGCTGGGATAAGAATGATATGGCGCTTGTAATGTTTAATCCGGCTCCGTTTAAAAGAAGTCTGACGGTTCCGTGTGAGCTTGAAATTCCTCTTGAGTGGGAGTGTGACAGCTTTGAGATTGTCGATGCTGAAGGTAATGTATGCCCGCACCAGAACATATCGTCAATTAATCCTATGTATCAAATTGTTCAGGATTTGGCAGACGCGGTCGATGTTCTTCCTGTGTCAAGACATACAATAAGAATATTTGTTAAGGATATTCCGTCGATGGGCTATAAAACACTCAAGGTTGTACCTAAGTATCATACACGGGCTACAACGCCGGTTAATATGCTTTGCGGCATAAATACTATGGAGAATGAATATCTGAAGGTTAAGATAAATTCAAACGGTACGCTTAAGGTTACTGAAAAGGAAACCGGCAGGGAATACGATAATATCGGATATTTTAAGGACACCGGTGAAAATGGCAGCCCGTGGGAACACAAGACACCGGAGCTTGATGAGGAATATACAACTGTTAATGAACGGGCGATTGTAAGCCTTGTATACAGCGGTGAGCTTGAAACTAAGTACAGAATAGTTCTTAATTGGGCAATTCCCGAAAATATAGTTGACGGCGGCAAGAAAAGAAGTTCCCGCCTCGCGCCTTACAGAATAGAAACGCTTGTAACACTCAGAAAAGGCGCAAGATGGGTTGAATTTGAAACGAAAATTAATAACAATGTTCCTAATCACTATCTTCAGGCTGCTTTCCCCACAGACGTGGATGCAGAGTTTGTATACGCTCAGGGACAGTTTGATGTGGTAAAGCGTCCGATTGCGAAACCGGATTATTCGAAGTATGACGAAATTCCGATGACAGAGCAGCCGATGAACTCGTTTGTTGATATATGCAATGAAAATGAAGGTGCGGCGATTTTGAATACGGGACTTAAAGCGTATGAATCGGATGATGATTATAACCATACTGTGTATTTGTCATTATTGCGCTGCTTTGAGCTTCGCATATATGTAACTCCCGAGGAGCAGAACTATTCGAGAATAGAGAACGGTTCACAGTCTTTTGGTGAACATACTTTCCGATATGCTTTTATGCCTCATAAGGGTGATTGGGAAGATGCTCAAGTATGGAAAGCTGCTGAAGATTTTAATATGGAAATACTAATTGGACAGACAGCACCAACAGAACATGGCAAGAACCCTCTTGAAAAGTCGTTTATTGAACTTGAAAATGAAAATCTACACATAAGTGCCGTAAAACGCAGTGAGGACGGCTTAGGGTGTGTGGTGAGATTATTTAATCCGTCAAGTGAAACAGTTAAAAATAGAATTAGATTTAATGGTGGCATAGCGGAGATATCAGATAAACAATCGCCAATAGAAAGACAGGTACACTCGTTTGAACTTCCGTGTACGGAAAATAGGAAGTGGGCAAGTGTTAAAAAAGTCACGCTTGAGGAACTTTCAGAGACAGAGCTTTCAGTGGATACAAATGGCTGGTGCGATGTTGAAGTTACTCCAAAACAAATTTATACATTAAAATATGAATAATGTGCCGAAAACATAATTAATCGGTAGTGAGAAAAAGTTTACCTCGTTTTTTGAGGTGAACTTTTCTTTTATAATGTTAATATAGTAAAGGACTGTTTAGAATAGGTTTTATTTATTGGACAATGGATACCTTCCAATATTCTCTCTCTCTTTCTCCCTACAAAAAAACAGTCCTTTTTATATAATTAAATCGAAAGGGTGATATTCATGAAAAAATTCTTAAGTCTTGTAACGGCTATTGTAATGACAGTGTCGCTTTGCATTATGCCTGTTTATGCACAGACATATGAGGAAGCTGCAGCAGACGCTCAAAATGCGGAAATTAACTATAATCGTTCTGTGCCTCTTGAGGTCAAGGGAAATAAAATAGTTAAGCAGGGAACAGATGAAATGGTAGTTCTTCGTGGTGTAAATGTTCCGAGTATGGACTGGGGTATGGCAGAACATCTATTTGAGTCTATGACAATGGTCTATGATAGCTGGGGAGCTAATCTGATACGTTTGCCAATAAATCCTAAATATTGGAAAAACGGCAGCGTATGGGACGAAAAAAACTTAACAAAGGAACAATATCAGAAATATATTGATGATATGGTTAAAGCTGCACAGGCGAGAGGTAAGTATATAATTCTTGATTGTCACAGATATGTTATGCCACAACAAGACGATCTTGATATGTGGAAAGAACTTGCTGTTAAGTACGGCAATAACAGTGCGGTACTTTTCGGTCTTTTGAATGAACCACATGATATAAAACCGGTAGGAGTTGAAAAACCAACTACAGTGGAACAATGGGACGTGTGGTATAATGGCGGACAAATTATAGTTGGCGGTGAAGAAGTAACTGCTATAGGTCATCAACAACTTCTAAACGAAATTCGCAAACAAGGTGCAAATAATATCTGTATAGCCGGCGGTCTGAACTGGGCATTTGATATAAGCGGTTTTGCTGATGGCTATAATGAACGCCCAAATGGATATAGACTAATAGATACGGCGGAAGGCCATGGCGTTATGTATGACTCTCACGCATATCCGGTTAAGGGTGCAAAAACCGCATGGGATACGATAATAGGTCCGGTAAGACGTGTTGCACCGGTGATTATAGGTGAATGGGGATGGGACTCATCCGACAAGAACATATCGGGCGGAGACTGCACAAGCGATATATGGATGAATCAGATTATGAACTGGATGGACGATACTGACAATCAGTATGACGGAATTCCTGTAAACTGGACAGCATGGAATCTGCATATGAGTTCATCGCCGAAAATGCTCTATTCATGGGATTATAAGACTACGGCATATAACGGTACTCATATAAAGAATCGCTTACTTTCATACAACACTGCACCGGAAAAGCTTGACGGTGTATATTCAACAGATTTCAGCACAGACGATGTATTCAGAAGCTATACTGCTCCATCGGGTAAGGCTTCGATTAAATATTCTGATGAAAGCGGAAATGTAGCGATAACACCTGCGGCGGCGAATTGGTATGCAACACTGAATTTCCCGTTTGATTGGGATTTAAATGGAATTCAGACAATAACAATGGATATTTCCGCAGCAACTGCTGGAAGTGTAAATATAGGTCTTTATGGTTCTGATATGGAAGTATGGACTAAAGCTGTAGATGTAAACACTGAAGTTCAAACAGTAACAATAGGCATAAATGAACTTGTGAAACAGGGTAATCCGCAGACTGACGGTAAGCTTGACGCCGCTCTTTCCGGCATATATTTTGGAGCCGCTACGGCAGATACGGGATCTATAACTATTGATAATGTAAAAATTGTAAAACTCGCTACACCTGTTTATACTGCCAATACATATCCTCATAAGGATATGGGAGAGGAAAGCTATATTGATATAGATACGACTGGCTTTAAAAAACAGACTACGGCGTGGAATTCCAAATTTACGGGAACAACAATGCAAATTACGGATGCGAATGTCTTAAACATAAATGGTGAGACAACAAAAACAAAATGTGTGACATATACAAGAGATGCAACTGATACTGAGGGTTGCAGAGCAAAATTTGACCTTAATACTGTTCCGTCTATGGATGCCAAGTATTTTACTATCGATATCAAAGGTAATGGTATTGCACAGAAGCTGACAGTAAGTTTAAGCGGACTGGCATATATTACTGTAAATATGGCAGAGGGCGATACCGATTGGCATCAATATATATACAGTTTAGAAGGTAATGTTGAATACCCTGAAGATATAACATATGTTCAGATTTCAGCAGACACGCGAACAACTGCCGAATTTTACATTGATAATATTGGCTTCTCAAACACAAAGCCGGAACGTCTGATTCCGTATCCGGAAAAGACATTTGTTTATGATTTTGCTACTTATAATAAGAACACCACAAAATATGAGGCAGCAATATCCACAGAATCCGGAAGTGAGGGAGATACAATCGTTGCGACTAAAGAAGAAGGCGGGCTTGGATTTGATTCAAAAGCACTTGAGGTGAAATATTCAAGAAACGGAAACACACCGTCAAAGGCAAAGGTGGTTTATTCACCGAATGATTTCTTTAAAGGAAATGTAAATGACGATGAGCGTACTGCTAACCGTGCTACTTTAAAAGCTGATATGGAATATATGACAGACTTTGTGTTTTATGGAAAATCTACAAGCGGCAAGAATGAAAAGATAAATGTTGGGGTGATTGACACAGCAAGTGCGATGACTACTTATACAGACACTAAGGAATTCACTTTGACGACGGAGTGGAAACAATTTCGAGTTCCGTTTGATGAGTTTAAGATACTTGATGGAGGAAGCAATCTTGATTGTGCACGCGTAAGAGGTTTTATATTTTCTTCTGCTGAAAACAGTGGGGAAGGTTCATTCATGATTGATAATATAACTCATACAAGCATAAAAGGTGATATAGAATGGGGCTTACCAACTCCTACTCCTGAACCGACGCCTACTCCGCTACCGGACCCTGTAACTGTTACAACGGCAGAGCAGCTTGCAGCGATTACAAGCACTGAGGGAAATATAATTCTTGGAGCAGATATAGACCTTGGCACAACAGGCTTTACGACAAAAAGTGTGACACATCTTGACCTTAACGGTCATACATTGACATCTTCGGGACCGTTCGTAGTGGACCCAAGACACGAAATAACGATTGTTGACACAGGAAGCACCAAAGGTGCCATTATAAATACAGGTACAACGCAAACCTCTTATGGAATAAGAGGTACAACAGAAGCAGCGACAATAAATATTGACGGTGCAGAAATTGATGCGGGAGGTCAAGCGATATTGATTAATGTTGCAGGACGAAAGTGCAATATAAAGGACGCAGTAATTAACGGGGGCAGCTATGCCATAAACGTAGGAACGAACGGCGGTGAGATTAATATTGATAATGCTCTTATAAATAATAAAGCGGATTATAAAGGCTACGCACTTTATTTGCAGGGCGGTATTGCCATTATAGATGACGGAACATTTGGCTATAACGGAACCACAAACACTCTTCTTGTAGCACGTTCAAGTGAGTTGACAATTAATGGCGGCACATTCACAAATCCAAACAGTGGAAGAGGTGCTATAGTTACAGATAAACAATTTGTAGGTACTGTTACGATTAATGGAGGTGTTTTTGAGAATACAAATGCCGGAGGGTACAGTATCCTCGATAGCAATGAGGGCTATCAGTCTATAGACGCAGAAACAAGTGAGATTATAGCGTCACCGGTAATAAATATTAATGATGGAACATTCAAATCGGCAATAGGAAAAACAAAGTCAACAAACTCATCAGCAACTGAAATATCTATAAAAGGTGGGCAGTTTGCCGCAGACCCGACTGTGCTGTATCCAAATTGTATAGATACAGATATATATAGTATAACAAAGGTTGCCGAAGGCAAGTATGTTGTGACGAAAAAAGGGGTGGAACCAACACCGGAACCGACACCGGAGCCGGTAGCAAAAATTGTATCGAGTATTGAGGAAATTAACACTCTTACAGCGTCTGATGATTATGTAAAGTTGGGTGCAGATATTGATTTGGGAACATCAAGTATAAAGACAAAGTGTGCAATGCGTCTTGACCTTAATGGACATACATTGAGTGGAGGCGGCTCAACGGTCATAGAAGCAATGTATAACCTTACAGTTGTTGATACAGGTACAACAAAAGGCACAATCAAGAATGTTAATACATCAACTTCTTATGGTATAAAATTTGCAGTAAAAGATGCAGTTCTTACCATTGACGGAGCAAAAGTTGAGGCAATGAGTCAAGCGATAATGTTAAGCGGTACGGGTTCAATACTTCATTTAAAAGATTCTGTAATTAACGGAAATAGCTATGCGGTAAACCTTTCAAACGGTATTATAAATATTGAAAATACCGTTATAAATGATGATTCTGAATATAAGGGCTATGCTCTGTCAGTTGCCAATGGTACCGCGGTGATAAATAGTGGAATATTCAATTATAACGGGAATATGAGCAGTATTACCTTCTCGGGTTCAAGCGAAATTACAATAAACGGCGGAACTTTTAAGAATTCTGTTAGTAAAAGAGGTGCGATTAACACTGTAAAGGGCTTTTCCGGAACTCTTACAATAAACGGAGGCACTTTTGAAAATACCGCAGAGAATAACGGTTACAGTATTCTTGATGGTGATGAAGCCACTACAGAAACAGTGCCGGTAATAAATATCACGGGCGGAACGTTTAAATCTACTATTGGTGCGACAAAGCCCGCTAACACAACAACGGTCATCACTATTTCCGGCGGAACATATTCATTTGACCCGACAAGCTATGTTACCGACACGGAAACATACAGAGTTATTGATAACGGCGATGGTACATACAAAGTAGCTCCGAATTCACAGGTGTATTCTGTCACACTTAATGCGTGCGGCGGAAGTGAAGTAATGGTTGAGGATTTTAAGGAAGAAAATATCCCTGATAATGGTATTGAACTTCCTATACCAACAAAAGCCGGATACAAATTTGACGGCTGGTACACTGAAGAAAACAATGGCAGTCAGGTTAATGGGATAACAAAAGACAATCTGTCTGACATCTTTAGAAACGAAGCAACAGTCACATTATATGCACACTGGACTCTGTTAAATTATACGATAACTTACGAGGGACTTAATGATGCAACAAACACCAATCCGTCAAACTATACGGTTGAAACTGAGGCAATAACTCTTGCCGCTCCCGGTACAAGAAAGGGATATACATTTGGCGGTTGGTACACTGATGTTGAATACCAAAACAAGATAGAAATAATCGAACAAGGCACGACGGGAAATAAAATATTATATGCAAAATGGGATGAAATAGCGTCAGGAAGTATTACCGCAAGCTTTGTATCAACGGGAACAATTCCGTCAGATATAGTACAAGGTACGATAAATGTGACAGAAAAGGCATATGAAAATGATGAAGTTTCATTTATGGTTACGCTTCCTAAGGGATATACGTTGGAAAATGTTTTGTGTACTGCTGACGGAGAAAATTTAAACACTATTACAGAAGAAAATGGCAGCTATACATTCATAATGCCAGGTAAAAATGTTACGATAACAGTGAATGTACGTCCGATACAGTATACAATTAATCTGGATTTGCAAGAGGGTACAGGTACAACAACGACTATATACGGCAGTGTTGAAAATTTACCCGTTTTACCGAATGACAATCCGAAAAAACAAGGATATAACTTCAAGGGCTGGTTTGATGCACCGACAAAAGGAACTGTAATTACGATGGATAATCTTAATACCGCTTCAAATATGCTTGCACTGTTCGGAAATAATACAGAGCTTACAATTTATGCTCAGTATACAGAAGTGGGTAATTTTGTAGTTATATACTCTGCGGTAGGAGCGGATGAGGAAACAATTCCTACTGATAACACCCAATATAATATTGCGGAAACATCGATAATTAAAATTCCTAATCAAGAACCAAAAAAATTAGGATATACATTTGAAGGCTGGAAGACAGGCACTGATGACACGGTTTATAAATATGGTACACAGAATGACACATATACAGTCCCAAATGATATAAACGGTGCTATTACATTTATTGCACAATGGTCAATAAATGAATATGAGATTACATATGAGCTCAATGGCGGAATAAATGCCGAAAATGCTCCTGTATCGTATACTATTGAAACAGATACGATAACATTGCCAGTTCCGACAAAGGATGGCTATAACTTCGAGGGATGGTATACAGATGCTGCATTTGAAAATGCAGTTGCAGCTATTGCCAAGGGTTCCGTTGGTGATATGGTTTTATATGCAAAATGGTCGGAAAAAGATATGGCTGTATATAAGATAAACAACTATGAAAAAGGAAATGTAAGCGTAAGAAAGCGTACAGACACAGATGATAGCTCAAGCGTTGTAATAGTTGCATTTTATAAAACATTAAACAATAATTCTGTCTTGATTAAGACGTCAATAGCCGAAATAGGAGCTATTGAAAAAGGTGATGATATATCAAAGACAGTGGAAGAACCGGAGGACTATTCTTATGCAAAAGTATTTATGTGGAATGACTTAAATGGAATGATGCCACGTTGTAATTCGCCGAAGATGGATAAATAATATAACAAAACATCTAAATATTAATTTATAAACAGAACATATAACCGACTGTAAATTCTTATCTTAAAAAACGTTACCCATGTCAAACTAAATGGAATTTTGTGTCGTTTGTATGTTCTGTTTGTTATTTATTATAAAATAAATTAAAAACGTGCAAATATTATACCAAATCAGAGTGGTTTTTCTATATACCCAATATAATTTATAGTGACAAAACGGATTAGCCATATCCGTAAAAGTGTATAAACTCTATGTTTTTCAGTGTTTTGCACATGGCTATTATAAATATCAAAGGAGTGAAAATAGTGTCAGAACTTTATCCTGTTCGCCTTATTCCTGTTTTTAAGGATTATCTCTGGGGTGGAACAAAATTAAAAACTGTGTTTAATAAAAAATCAGAACTGAATATACTGGCAGAAAGTTGGGAACTATCGGCTAATAAGGACGGTCAAAGTATAATAGCCAATGGTAAATATCAAGGATATGGCTTGAAAGAGTACATAGATATAGTTGGAAAGGAAATTGTAGGTACAAAAGGTCTTGCCCTTGACGATTTTCCAATACTTATAAAGTTTATAGATGCAAAAAAGAATTTGTCTGTGCAGGTTCATCCCGATGACGAGTATGCCACTTGCCATGACGGTGCAAATGCTAAGACAGAAATGTGGTACATACTCGATTGCAATGTTGGTGCATATCTGTATTACGGATTTAAAAAAGATATTACAAAGCAGGAATATCAAGATGCAATCAGAAGCAATACAATAACAGATGTACTTAATAAGGTGCCTGTTCACAAAGGAGATGTATTTTTCATACCTGCGGGAACTGTACATGCGATAGGAGCGGGAATTCTTATATGTGAAATACAACAGAATTCCAATACGACTTATCGTGTATATGATTATGATAGACGCGATAAGGACGGGAATAAAAGAGAATTACATATTAGAGAAGCTCTTGAATCTTCAAATTTGAAAAAATCTACTTATTCAAATTCTGTGCTTGATGGTGATGATATTATTTTGACTCAATGTGATTATTTCACCGTTCGTCGACTGAAAGTACAAAATAGAGTGCAGCTTAGAATTGATAAAACAAGCTTTCATTCACTTATAATTACAGACGGAAGCGGGGAATTGTATATGGGTGGAGAGATTCTTAAACTGAATAAGGGAGATAGTATATTTATCCCCGCTCAAAATAATGAATATACTGTTAGCGGACCTTGTGAAATTATATTATCATTTTTATAAAATTTTAAACAAACTTAAGGAATGGAGTGATTTATAGATGAAGTATTATATAGGAATAGATTTAGGTGGAACTAACATCGCTGCAGGAATTGTTGATAAAACAGGAAAAATTATTGCAAAGGATAGTGTTCCTACTTTGAATACACGTCCGATAGAAGCGATAATGCTTGATATGACTAAATTGTGTAAAACACTTTTAGATAAGTCGCAGATGGACATTAATAAGATTGAAGCAGTTGGCATTGGGTGTCCGGGAACGGTGGACAATAAAAATGGTATAATATCGTATTCAAATAATATCCCGATGAAGAATGTGCCAATGCGTAAATTTATGGAGAAACAACTTAATATTTCAGTGAATCTTGAAAATGACGCAAATGCAGCTGCCTTGGGCGAATATACGGCAAATGGACATAATGCTTCAAGCTATATTCTAATAACACTTGGTACAGGTATAGGCGGTGGTGCAGTTATTAACAGTAAAATTTATAGAGGATTTAACGGTGTAGGAATAGAACCGGGACATATGACACTTATAAACGGTGGTGAAAGGTGTACTTGTGGGAAACACGGCTGCTGGGAAACATATGGTTCTGTAACTGCTCTCATAAATCAGACTAAATTAAAAATGACTGACAATCCGGACAGCTTAATGCATAAAATTTCGGGGAAATTCGGTGAAGTAAATGGCAGAGTGGCTTTTGAGGCGGCAAAAGCAGGTGATAAGGCAGGGTTGGAAGTGGTTGAGAAATATACAGAATATGTTGCTGACGGTATAACAAGTGTCATAAATATTTTTGAACCTGAGATTTTGGTTATTGGTGGCGGAATAAGCAAAGAAGGGGAATATCTTTTGAATCCAATCAGAAAATTTGTTGAAATAAATGAATTCAATAAATATAGACCAAAGACAAAAATTGAAATTGCATCTTTGAATAATGATGCAGGAATTATAGGTGCTGCCTTAAGTGCGAATAGATAAATAATATATAGTATAGAAGCAAATATTAATATTTGTACATAAAATATAGATAAATGTAGATAAATGTAGTGTATTTTGTATTAAAGAAAGTGCAGATAGACAGTTAAATACAAAAGAACCGACCTTTCAACTATGAAGGTCGGTTCTTTTATATTGCAATAATGCTATTGTATTAATTTGTTATTTCAACCGGTGTTAGGTTGTTATCCCAAAGGAATATTTTTATACTATCGTTTTCTGCTATGTTTAATGATGAAATATCAATGGTTGAAATTTCGTCAGCTTTAAGAGAACAATGCTCTTTTTTGATACCGTCAAGAGTTCCGTTTTCTGCGTATGATACTACATAACAGTCTACATCTGTATCATGGTTAGAATATATTTTTACCGTTTTTGATGCTTTGTTATAACTTGAACCGTATACCGAAAGAGTACCGTTTACATATTCAATGTTATAATTATTTTTAACATCCGATGTAAATGTACAATCTGTCGGGGTGATAACATATGTACCGACGTCACTGTCTTTTGTGTACTCACATGAGAATATTGTATCAAGTTCGTCATCACCGATAAGACCTGATGAAGTAAATTTGTATGCAGGCACGACTGAATTTACGTTTGTACTCATATTTTCAGCAGTAATCGTAAGGTCTGCTTTATCTATTGTAAAAGGAACTTCTGTCGAACCAACATATTCTAAGTTGTCGCTCGGTACTTTTACAACAAGTTTGTAGTCACCTGCGTTTATCGGAGCAGAGTCAAGTGTTATGCCGTCAGCAGTCTGCCAGATGTAATCAAATTCACCGTCATAATCTGCACTTTCTGCTGTGCCGCTATACTGAACGGCAATACCGTCATATGTCTTGTTTTCAACTGTTACACCGTTTATTTCAACCTTTTGCGCTTCTTTTACTGTAAGAGTGCCGTTTACATATGTGATGTCATAGTTATCCTTGCTGCCCGATGTAAATGTACAATCGGTCGGAATAATAGCATAATCGCCAATCGGACTTTCAACAGTGTAGTCGCATGAGTATGTAGCTGAAATTGTATCTCCGTCAACAAGTCCGTCAGCCTTGCATGTAAATTCCGGAGCATTCATGCCGAAAGCAATAGATTTATTTTCAGCCGTAATTGTAAGAGCCGCTTTGTTTATATTGAACGGAATTTCCTTTGAGCCTGTGTGTGCGAAAGTTTCATCCGATACCTTTACGACAAGCTTGTAGCTGCCTGCGTTTATCGGCGCACTGTCAAGCACAGTTCCGTCTGCCTTTTCCCAAATATATTCATAGTCACCGTTGTAGTTGTCGCTTGTCGCTGTGCCGCTGTATTCAATCGGTTTGCCGTCATACGTCTTATCTTCAACTGTTACGTCGCTTATTTCAACCTTTTCCGCTTCCTTGACTGTTACGTCAAATGTAGCTGAAAAACCTTTGTAGCTAACCGTTACAGTTTGTGCGCCGACCGTGTTTTTGTCGTAGCCGCTAAGCGTATAAGCCGTAGTGGTTTTTGTTGATTCGTCCTCAAATGTCACGGTAACAACCATGCCGTCTGTTTTCAAATCTTGTCCTACATAATATTCCGTAGTTGTCGGTGGGGTAGTGATTTCGAATTTCGTAATTACAGGCTCGGCGACTGTTACGTCAAATGTAGCCGTTTGATTTCTGTATGTAACGGTTATTGTCTGCGTGCCCGATTTTGTTTTGTCGTAGCCTGTTACGGAATAATCCGATTTTATTACTTCACTTTGATTATCGTCATATATAGCTTTTACGCTCATGCCCGATGTATCAAGGCTTTCGCCGTATTTGTATTCAAGTTTTGTCGGCTTTGTAAGTTCAATGCTCTTTACGGAATTTACATTGACTTCAAATTCTGTCGACAGACCTTGATATGTAACCGTGATTGTCTGTTTTCCTAATTTTGTTTTGTTAAAACCTCTTACCGAGTAACCGGCGGGAACGGTAATTCTTTGATTATCGGAGGTTACGGCAGTAACGACCATGCCGTCAGTGTTAAGGTCTTGACCTTCAAGGTATGTTGTCTTTGTAGGAGGTGTTACCTCGATAGACGATATACCGTTTACGGTAACGTCAAAGTTCGCCGAATAATCACCGTATGAAACGGTTACAGTCTGCTTACCGACTTTTGTTTTATCATAACCGCTTACCGTATAAGCTGTTGTTCCGACAGACTTGTCGGAATAATTCAATTTTGCAACCATTCCGTCAAGGTTAAGTTCTTCGCCGAGTGCGTATGATGTTTTTGTCGGAGGAGTAAGAGTCAGTGATGAGATTTTATCTTCATATATTTTCAAATTGTCAAGCTGTATTTTACCTACACCGCCGTAGAATACGAATTTTTCAAATTTATCGCCTGATGTTGTGACTTTTCTTGAGTCAAGAACATTTCCCGACTTGTCGCTTATAGTCAGGAACAAATCCTTTTTGCTGTTCACGACAAGATGAATGTTCACCCATTTGCCTATCGGGATATTTGCGTTTTTGTTTACGGATAAATATTGGTCGTATGTAAGCTTATCAGATGAGGTTGATAAATATGAATCGGTCACTCCGTAAAGTTGTACATTTGACGTATCGCCTTGATACAAGGCGTCAAAGTCAAATACGAGGTATTTGTTTGCGGGAATATCGGCAAAGTCCGGTAAGGCTATACTGTCGCCAAACTCTATAATCGGACCTCTGCTTGGATTTGACATTCCGCCTGTTGCTATTTCAAGAGATTTATTGCCGTTATCCGTAAGTATTGCAAAGTGAGGGTATGAGTCTGTTTTTTTACCGCTTGTACCCAATGTTAATTTAAACGGTCCTAAGTCTTGAGTTTGTTTAGTTAATGTTTGACTTTTTAGTGTTATTTGAGAGTCGTCATAGCTTTCAAAGTCGTCATTTACATAGCTTGTAAGTTCACTGTTTACTATTGTAACGGTGAATGTTGTCGTTTTTCCTCCGTATGAAACGGTTAAGGTGTTTGTACCGACTGTCTGATTATCAAAACCGCTTACGTCAAAGCCGTCCGTTATTGTTTTTGATGAGTTGTTCGCATAGTTTAGTTTTACAGATAAACCGCTTGTATCAAGTTGTTCGCCTGTAAAGTACGTTGTTTTGCTCGGATTTGAAGCTATTTCAATTGAGGAAAGTTCGCCCTCTGCTACTGTAACGTCAAATGTATCCGTCATATCAAGGTAATGAACGGTTACGGTCTGCTTACCGACTTTTGTCGAGTCATAACCGCTTACAGTGTAATCTGTAATAGTTTTTGAGGTTTTATCCGAGTAGTATGCTTTTACAACCATACTGCTTAGGTCAAGTTCTTCATCGTAAAGGTCGCCGTCCCAAAAAATTCTGAAATTCTGCCCCATGCTTGCATTTACTTTTTTAAATACGTTGTTGCCGTATGCAACATATGTACCTGCATTAGAGGACATCTGATAATATCCGCCCATGCCTGTGTTTGCAATAAGACCGCGTCCCGTATCATTGCTGTCGGAAACGTGGAAGGCTTCTTCACCTGTTTTTGCATCTATAAGCGTCATACCGAAGTCGCCGTGCTCATGAACGGAAAAGTATTCAAAATTGTTGTTTGTAGGATCGTAGTTGCCGATATGAAGTGCGTCACCATGCTGTCTGCCGCCGTACCACTTCGGCATAAGCTTGTCCTCGTCGTTTACCTCATAGCAAAGCGTTGCACTTATAAATTCATCATTACCGTCGTCGTCAACGTCCGCAACCGTCATATTGTGGTTACCCTCGCCGACATATTTTTCATTACCAGGAGTGTATGCGTCGGTATCCTCGCTGTATGTATCGAATTTGTATTTAGGGTTTAGGACACCGTTTTCAAGACTGATACCGCATGCACCGTGACGTTGTCTGCCGTTTCTGCCCATGTAGTAACCTCTCCAGTAAACCGCATAAGGACGCTGACCGTCAAGCCATGCGACGCTTGCCACGTATCTGTCACAGCGGTTTCCGTTTGTATCGCCCCAACTTTCGTAGTCAAGACGTGGGATAGGGTAGTATATTGTATCGATTGTTTTACCTGTTTCGCCGTCAAATGCGGTAAAATATTCGTTACCGTCCAATATGTAGCCGTTTTGATTTACGTAGCTGACGGTATTGTCGTTGGCATTTCTGATTTCTTCAACGCTGCTTGTTTCGGAAACGTATTTTCCCGCACCGTCAATTGAACCTGGAGCCGTTTTGCAGGCAACTTCCGCTTTACCGTCCATGTCGAAATCGTAAACAAGGAATTGGGTATAGTGCGCACCTGCACGGATATTTTTACCTAAATCAATACGCCATAATTTTTTGCCGTTAAGCTTGTATGCGTCAAGATAAACATTTCCTGTAAGACTTGCTTGTGAATTATCACGCGAAGCGCAGTCCCATTTTACTATAAGTTCATATTCTCCGTCACCGTCAAGGTCACCGCATGAGGTATCACCGATAGTGTATTCATTTACTTTGGTTTCCGTGTGCCACTGATTTTCAGGTAATTCGTTTCCGTTCTCATCGGTGGTTATTGTGGTTGTTGTGGTAAGCGTTGACTTCGGTCTGTCAACGGGAATATCAAAGTAATTCGAGCCGCTTGCAAACGGAGCGACAGAATCACATTTCTCTCCCTCAACACCGTTTACAATCGGCGCTACCTGATATGTGTCGCTACTTGTACCGTTAGGATCGATATAGTTTGTCGAATATGTTTCGGTTGCAAGAAATTGACCGTTTTTATATATTGAATGGTACATTGCTTTCTGAAGTTCCGTACACTTCGTCCTCGTCAACCATAAGTCGCCAAGATAAGTAGTTATCGCCATTCAATGCTTGAACGACAAGACCTCTGTTTAATGATTCCATAGGTCTGTCAGAAGCATCGTGGCTGTATAGTACAGCACTTGTACCGTCTATGACATCGTTGACTTCGGCATTTGAAACAATCGGTAATGTCGCCGGAATCATTGTACACGCCATTAGAGCGGCTAATGCTTTTGCAGTAAGTTTTTTCATTAGTTTACCTCCGTATCTGAAAAAAATTCATTCTCTGCATAATTATAAATCTGATTTATGTTAAAGTTAAGATAAATATTGGTAATATCAATATATTAAGAGTAATATATCAAAAGTATAAAATATCTTTTATTCGTGACTTTAACTCCTAATTATGATATAATTATAGAAGAAACTAAAACAACAGAGCGGTAGATGGGAAATATGTTATTGCAGCAAATAAAATATTTTTGCACGATTGTCGAGGAGGGCAGTTTTACGGAAGCGGCGGAGAAGTGTTTTATATCGCAATCGGCAATTTCACAGCAGATACAATCTCTTGAAAAAGAGTTAGGTGTTAAACTTATAAAAAGAGAAAATCGTCGATTTTCTCTTACGCATACCGGTGAATATATGTATAGGCACGGAACAGCACTTCTTTTAGAAGCTGAACGTATATGCAAAGAAGTACAGCGTATAGGTCGTGATGATGAACTGATATTAAAAATTGCTTATCCTAAACATTACAGCAGTATAGAATTGAATAATGCAATCGCATTATTTTCGGAAAAATATCCCGAAGTGTCTATAAGTGTTATTACGGGAACGCATGAGGAAATATACGACTTGCTACGTTCCGATGATATAGACATTGCCATAAATGACCAAAGACGTGCGTTTTCGGACGAATTTGTGAATTTTGAACTTGGAAAAGCACGTTGTTATGCAGAGGTTTGTTTAAGAAACGATTTAAGTCAAAAAGAAAGTGTAACCGTTGATGATTTGAAAAATATGCCGTGTATTTTGATAACGTCAAAGGAACAACAAAAATCAGAACGTGAATTTTATCAGCAGGTACTTGGCTTTGGCGGTAATTTTATTTATGCTCAAACTCTTGACGAAGGACAACTTATGGTTGCAGGTAATCGAGGATTTATGCCTGTTGAACGTATCGGCACATTTTGGAATATAAATCCTGCCGCAAAACGTTTACCATTGTTATGAGCCGGAAAACAGATACAACGTAATTACTGCGCTTTTTGGAAAGTTAAAAATTCAAATTATTACATAGAGGAATTTGCAAACGAATTAAAAGTACAACTCAATAAAAATTAAAATACGCACGTATTTTAAATAGTAGACAAAACCGTTACGGTTTTGTCTACTTTGTTTTGGGGAGTTTGAGGTGCAACCTCAAGTAGTAATCATTTCTGACGACATGTGCGGCAGAAATGGCTTAAAATCTAAAGTTTCGACTTTGGAGGAACTTTATGATTTTTTCTCTGAAAATACTCAAAAATTACATCGTAAGATGTGATTTTTGGAGCTGTCGACATTTTGTCGACAGGCTCATGTTTGTGTGTGCTTTTTTCACATAAGTTTAACTTATGGAAATGATTAAAATATTGATTTGATAATAATTGTTTGTTGTATTAAAATTAAATCATAAATTGAAAGTAAATGAGGTGTACGAATGTCAAAGAATTTAATTATTTATTATTCAAGAAAAGGTCAGAATTATTGGAACGGAAGCATTAAAAATTTGGATAAAGGTAACACAGAGATTGTAGCAGAGTTTATTCAAAAAGCCGTCGGCGGAGATTTATTTGAAATTGAAACGGTAAAGGAATATTCAGCCGATTATTATGAATGTATCGATGACGCAAAGCAAGAACTTAACAGCGGTGCAAGACCTGAACTAAAAAAATATCTTGACAGTATTGATGAATATGACAATATATTTATATGCGGGCCTTGTTGGTGGGGTACTTATCCTATGGCGATGTTTACCCAACTTGAAAGACTTGATTGGAACGGTAAAAAGGTAATTGCCGTAATGACGCATGAGGGCAGCGGTCTTGGCAGTTGTGAGCGAGATTTAAAGAAAATATGCACAGGAGCGATTTTTGAAAAAGGTTTTGCCGTTCACGGTGCAGACGCTTCAAAATCAGAAAAGCTTGTTGCGGACTATGCAAAACAAATAGTGAAATAATAAAAGGAGTAAGAAAAATGGCAATAACGGAATTTTCAAAAAATTATCATGAAAAAATGTTTCCGAAATACCATTCTGCTTTTTTGGAAACAGATCCAGAATTTATTGAGCGATTTGACAACTTTGCGTTTGACGAAGTTGTAAACAGTGATGACCTTGACGATAAAACAAGATTTATCGCAATTTTAGCCGCACTTTTGGGTTGTCAGGGTGTAGATGAATTTGCGGTAATGCTCGGTGCGGCAATGAATTTCGGAGTTACACCTATTGAGATACGCGAGGTTGTATATCAGGCAACGGCATATTTGGGAATAGGCAGAGTTTTTCCGTTTTTAAAGGTGATGAACAAAGTCTTTACCGAAAAAGGAATAGAACTTCCGCTTGAAAATCAAGCCACAACCACAACTGAAAATAGACGTGAAGAAGGAACAAAGGCACAGGTTGAAATTTTCGGTGAGGGCATGCGTGACTTTTGGAAGTCAGGACCGGAAGAAAGCCGACATATAAATTTATGGCTTGCCGATAATTGTTTTGGCGATTATTACACCCGAAACGGTCTTGACTACAAACAGCGTGAAATGATTACATTTTGTTTCCTTGCGGCACAAGGCGGTTGTGAACCACAGCTTACAAGTCATGCGGCGGCAAATATGCGTATAGGAAATGACAAAATATTTTTAATAAAAATTATATCGCAGTGTCTGCCTTACATTGGCTATCCGCGTTCGTTAAACGTGCTTAGATGTGTAAACAGTGCAGCGGAAAAGGAGGATTTTTAAAATGAGCAGAACATGGTTAATTACAGGAGTGTCAAGCGGTTTCGGATATGAAATGACAAAACAGTTGCTTGAAAAAGGTGATGTCGTAATCGGAACAGTTAGGAATACTACAAAGGTTGAGGATTTAATACAAAAATATCCTGTAAATTTTGATTGCCGTATTCTTGACGTGACAGATGTAGCGGCAGTGCAACAGACGGTAAAAGAATCATTTGAAAAGCACGGTAAAATTGATGTTGTTGTAAGTAATGCAGGCTACGGCTTGTTTGGATGTGCAGAGGAATTGTCGGATGATGAAATCAATCACATCATTGCAACTAATTTGACAGGCTCAATTCAGCTTATAAAAACTTCACTTCCTTATTTAAGAAAACAAGGCGGCGGAAGAATTATTCAATTGTCATCATACGGCGGTCAGGTTGCATATCCAGCAAATTCAATGTACCATGCCACAAAATTCGGCATTGAGGGATTCTGTGAAGCTGTTGCACAGGAAGTGGCACAGTTTAATATTGGTGTAACCATTGTAGAGCCGGGAGGTGCGAGAACAGAATTCCGTTACGGCAGTGCAAAGGTTGCAAATCTTATGGACGAGTATGAAAGCTGTCATGGCTTTTTGAATATGCTTGACGCGTCAAAGGGACTTGCACCCGGAGATCCGGCAAAAATGGCACAACGCATAATTGAAAGCGTTGATATGGAAAAAGCACCGCTTAGAATGGTGCTCGGCTCACAAGCACTGTCGGCAACGATTGAAAGATTAAAAGAAAGAATTGCGGATTACGAAACACAAACAGAACTTGCCACTTCGACAGATATAAAAGGAGAGTAGTTAAACATTAGTCGATTTGAGGTTAATTCTTGGGTTGATGAATTAAATAAATAATGATATAATAAAAGTGAATAATCAGCAAAATTAAGCGACTTCGCCGCAAAATGCGGCAAGCCGCATTTTGTGCGTTGAAGGTGAATTTATGGAACAGAACGAAATCAGAAAATTATTGCAAAATGTTGCAAACGGAGATATTTCGGTTGACGACGCATTGCTTCATATAAAAAATGAGCCGTTTGAGGATTTGGGATATGCAAAACCTGATTTTCACAGAAAAATGCGTCAGGGTGTATCGGAAGTGATTTACGGCGCAGGAAAAACCGCCGAACAAATAATAGGAATTTCAAAATCATTTGCCAAGCATGGACAAAAAGATATTTTAATTACAAGACTTGACAAAACAAAGGCAGAGAAAATCAACAAAGAAATTCCGCTTGATTATCACGATACGGCAAATATCGGTATTATCGGCTCTATGCCGAAAGAACGTGTCGGGAAAATTGTTATAGCAACGGGCGGAACAAGTGATATACCTGTTGCGGAGGAAGCGGCAATTACAGCTGAAATGCTTGGCAACAATACTGTACGTCTGTATGATGTCGGCGTTGCCGGTATCCACAGATTGCTTACGCATACGGAAGAAATAATGACCGCTCGTGTTGTTATTGCAATCGCAGGAATGGAGGGCGCACTTGCAAGCGTTATCGGCGGACTTGCGGATTGTCCTGTTATAGCTGTTCCGACAAGCGTGGGTTACGGTGCGTCTTTCGGAGGTATAGCGGCACTTTTGTCAATGCTTAATTCATGTGCAAGCGGCGTAAGCGTTGTAAATATCGATAATGGTTTCGGAGCGGCATTTCAAGCAAGTATGATAAATCATATGGGAGGACTTAATGAATGAAAACTTTATATATTGAATGTAATATGGGTGCGGCAGGTGATATGTTGATGTCTGCATTGTTGGAGCTGCACCCAAATGCAGAGGATTTTTTGAATAGGTTAAATGCACTTGGTATTCCGAATGTGACCGTAAGTAAGACGTCAAGCGTGAAGTGTGGCATAACGGGAACACATGTAGATGTAAGCGTAAACGGTGAACATGAGGACGAGCATATGCACGAACACCACGACCATCATGAACATCACGACCACCATGAGCACCACGAACACGAGCATCACGACCATCATCATGAGCATCACCACCACCATCACCATACGGGTATGCACGAAATCGAACATATCATAGAACATTTTGATGTTCCCGAAAATGTACGCACAGATATATTGGCGGTATATCATTTGATTGCGGAGGCTGAAAGCCACGCACATGGTTGTGAAATCAATCAAATACATTTTTACGAGGTTGGACAAATGGATGCAGTAGCGGATATTACAGGCGTCTGTATGCTGATAAATGAGTTGGGTATTGATAAAATTATCGCTTCACCAATCCATGTCGGTTGCGGTCAAGTGCAGTGTGCGCATGGAATATTGCCTGTTCCTGCACCGGCAACGGCATATATATTAAAGGATATTCCGATTTACGGCGGAAGTGTTCATGGTGAATTGTGTACGCCGACAGGTGCGGCACTTTTGGCACATTTTGCAGACGAGTTTGGCAATATGCCTGTTATGCGTGTTTCAAAAATAGGGTACGGAATGGGTAAAAAGGACTTTGATACGGCAAATTGTATTCGTGTTATGCTCGGTGAAACGGAAAGTGAAGCACAACAGGTTTTAGAGTTGAAATGTAATATTGACGATATGACTGCGGAGGGAATCGGCTATGCAACAGAGCAACTTCTGAAATTGGGAGCGGTTGACGTGTTTACCGTGCCAATCGGTATGAAAAAGAACCGCCCGGGAACTTTGCTTTCATGTATCTGCAAAATTTCGGACAAGGAAACAATAGTAAATGCAATATTCAGATACACTTCTACAATAGGTATTAGACAAAATATTTGTGAACGTTACATACTTGAAAGAACAGAAAACACAGTAAAAACAAAGTATGGAGATGTTCGTGTTAAACAGTCGGAGGGGTATGGCGTAAAACGTGTAAACACCGAATATGACGACGTTGCAAAAATTTCGGACGAACTTGGTATTTCCATAAGCGAAACACGCAGATTGATAGGAGAGGAATTAGAGAAAAATGAACAGTAAGTATGAGAAAATGATAGAGAATTTGAAATCGTTGGGCAGTGTCGCAGTGGCATTTTCCGGCGGCGTGGATTCTACGTTTTTGCTAAAGGCGGCAAAGGAAGCACTCGGAAATAATGCTCTTGCCGTTACGGTACGCTCATGTATAATTCCGAGTAATGAATTTTGCGAATCGGAGGAATTTTGCAAAAGTGAAAATATTCGTCATATTATTTGTGATGTCAACCCACTTGATATAGACGGTTTTGCGGATAATCCGACAAATCGTTGTTATATCTGCAAAAAGGAAATATTCAGCCTTATAAAGAAAGTCGCCGTAGAAAACGGTGTAAATGCGGTTGCGGAAGGCTCAAACCTTGATGATAACGGCGACTATCGTCCCGGTATGAAAGCAATTCATGAATTGGGAGTATTAAGCCCTCTGCAAACGGCAGGATTTACAAAACAGGAAATTCGAGATGTATCCGAAGAACTCGGACTTCCTACTTGGAATAAACCGTCTTTCGCTTGCCTTGCTTCACGTTTTGTGTACGGTGAAAAAATCACCGCTGAAAAACTTGAAAGAGTCGGAAAAGCGGAACAAATATTGCGCAATTCAGGATTTAAACAGTTTAGAGTTCGTATTCATGGCGATATTGCCCGAATAGAATTGCTGCCGGAGGACTTTGAAAAAATGCTTGAAATGAGAGAAGAATTATATGCGAGTGTAAAAGCTCTTGGCTTTTCTTATGTGACTATGGATTTACAAGGTTATCGTACAGGTAGCATGAACGAAGTAATTGCGACTGATAAATAATGAACTGTACGAAAATATCGTACAGTTGAAAATGAATATACACCCAAACAAACCGCACCGATAAGCTGTTTCGATGCATTTGTTTGAAACTGAAAAAACGGTGAAGCGTTAGATAAAATGCAGGCGAATTTAAAGCACAAAAAGATTTATGCGAACGGGATAAAGAAAGAGTGTGACTGCAAGTAGGAGAAAACAGGCAAGCTGATGAACCGCCCTCCAATTAGTTAGATTTTGAGTCTGACTTTTGGGGGCGGTTCAATAAAGCTTGTCTTTTTTTATAATGAAAACAATAATTCTTTTTATTGGTACTATTTTTTGTACACCGTGTAATGTATAATAATAAGTGAAAAACAAATAAAGAAGAAAACAGGAGGAATAAAAATGCTTACAAGACCTAATATATTCAATTATGCAAAAAAAGAGTTGTCGCAGGACGCAGTGATATGTTGGCTTTTGGAATGTTGTCATTCGGATGATGATAAATACAGAAAGATAGGAATTGATTTTGTAAGATTTATACTTGATAATGAAAATATTAAAGAAAAGGATATAGAGCTTGAAAAAGACAGCCCGCGTAGTCAGTATAAGAATATGGATGTGTATGCAAATATTCGTGTCGGCAAAACAATAATACCTGTTATATTTGAGGATAAAACCGATACATTTTTACATGACAATCAAGAAAGCAAATATATAGAAAAGATTGAAAAATTGAAAACGGGCAGTCTTTTTAACGATAACGGACTTTGTTGGAGAGAAAAAGCACAATATGTATTTTTTAAAACAGGATATGTTTTTGATTGGCAAAGAGAAGTGATTGAAAATTTGGATAAAAATATTAATGCGGAAGTTAAAAGTATATATATTGATGACATACTGAACTTTATTTCTAAGCATAAAGATAAGGATTTTATGCTTGCGGATTATTATAAGTATTTGTTGGACAGAAAAGTAAGTTTGGTCAATGGTATTGAAGATAAATGCAACCGATATTTCAGAAAAATATTTGGTGAGAACAGATGGTTTCAATATAATCATCAAGGTTGGGCGGCAAAAAGATTGGGATATATAGAAGATAGGAATGAAAAAAACAGAATTTATTATGAAGTGAGAACAGGTACACGATCGAATAATGGTAAACAGTCATATGTGATAATTTTTCATCAATATCGAGATGAAAAATCAATTATCGGTAATGAAAAAGAAAAGGACAAGTTGAGAGAATGCAGAAAGAAATTTTTTGAAGATGACAGAGAGTTCGTTGAACAAATTATTAATGAAAAAAACGAGATAGGGATAATTGAAGAAAAAACTGCAAAAAACGAAATGGCAAATCAAAGGAATTTATTTAAAGTGTTTATTGATGAAACAAATGAAGATACAGTTTGTGAATTCTTTAGAGAGTTTGTAGAGAGATTTAACGTGCGGGCAACAGATACGCATAAAGATGAATATGTTATTTTTAGAGATTGATTTGTATTGTGAATGAGATGTACTAAAAAATGTACATTGTATGTTGTATAATAATTAAAGAATAAAATTTGAAAGGTGATTTTTATGTATACAATACCGCCAAAGAAAATGGTTATCATAAATATTCTTGATATTCTGAAAAAGTATTCTGATATGGACCACCGTCTTACTCAAGCGCAGATAATTGAGATATTAAAAAAGAATATTATATGGATGTTGACAGAAGAACCGTAAAAAGGAATTTGATGAATCTTTTAGATTTTGATTTTGGTATTGATTATACGGAAATTATAAAAAAGAATGAAAAGGGTGAAGAAATACCTATTTGTACGGATTGGTACATAACAAGAGAATTTGATGATTCTGAAATTCGACTTTTAATTGACAGCGTATTGTTTTCAAAAACAATTCCGCAAAAGCAATGTAAAAAACTTATTGATAAATTAAAAGGATTATCAAATATTTATTTTGAGAAAAAAGTTAATCATATATGCAGTTTGCCGGAAATTCGTCCGGAGAACAAGGAGCTGTTTTATACGATTGATGTTCTTGACGAGGCAATTTCAAAAGGTAAAAAGGTGTCGTTTATATATAATTCATATGGCACGGACAAAAAACTACATCCAAAACGTGAGCGTGAATATGTCATAAATCCGTATCAAATGGTGGCGACGAATGGAAGATATTATTTGATATGCAATTATGATAAGTACGATACTTTATCAAATTATCGCATTGATAGAATAACCGGAATAAAAATGATGAATGAAAAAAGAAAATCGATTAATGAACTTAAAGAGGGTGAAATTAATCTTCCGAAACATATGGCAGAACATCTGTATATGTTTGCCGGTGAAAGCATACGAGTAAAGTTTAAAGCGAAAAATTATATTATTGACCAAATTATAGATTGGTTTGGATTTGGACCGAAAATAACGAAACAAGATGAGGATACGTGTATGGTAGAAGTGGAAGTCAATGAGGAGGCATTTTTCCACTGGGCAATGCAATACGGTTTGCATATCGAGGTGTTAGAGCCGACATCAATGCGCGAGCGGATAATGAGTGCAATAAAAGAATTAAATGATAAATATGTTACTCATTAAGGATAACAGAAGAATAGTGATTAAAGGTTAAGGGGTGAGGCAAAATGTCGGAATATAAATCAAGAATAAACATACAAGTAAAAAATGTTCCCGATTGGGAAAAGTTATTTGACATAAAGATGAAAGAAGAATGGGGACTTGGAGAAGATGCAAAAAAAGTTTTCAAAGTGCCGTATTCAAAAAAACAAACAGAATTTATAAAAGCAGAAGATTGGTCTGTGGATTCTAAAAACTTGGAAGACTTAGTTGAAACTGTTGTCAAAACAATGGGCTATGAAAATTGTGCTGTTGTAGCTGATACAACGGAATGTAGTGGGATTGAGCAAAAGTGTGATTCGGTTGTGGCAATAGGTCGCCAATATATTATTCGCATATCTTATCCGAACGGTAATACGCTGAAAAGAGTAAATGTTTTCAATATTTACAACTATTTAAAAATCATAGATATTCATCTAAGCATAAAGGATATTGAATTTTTACGACAAATTTCCGAAAAATTTGCTTATGGTGACAATAATCAAACAGTTATTGTTATACCAAATGGCAGAATAATGATAAGACCGGAAGAATTTACGGGGAACTTTTTGTTGGAAAGTGTTACTATTCCTGAAAGTGTAAAACATATTGGAGAACATGCTTTTGCAAATTGTAAAAACTTAAGTGAAGTAATAATTTCCGATAATGTATTTAATATTGATTGCGGTGCATTTAGTAACTGTGAGAGCTTGGGAGAAATTTTTATTCCAAACAGTGTAACAAATATCGGAGCGGATGCTTTTTATGGTTGCAAAAATTTGAATAAAATAAATATTTCAAATAAGGTCGTAATCCTTGAAAAAGGTGTATTTAGCGGATGTGAAAATTTAAACGAAATAACTATTCCGTATGGCGTGATAAATATTGGTGACGGTGCATTTGAGGAATGTAAAAGTTTAAGAGAAGTAAGTATACCGGATAGTGTAGCAAGCATTGGAGATTATGCTTTTTGGAATTGTCAAAGCTTAAACCAAATAACTGTTTGGTCAAATGTGACAAGCATTGGATATTCTGCGTTTGATGGTTGCAAAAATCTTACGATAAGAGCATTCAAAGGCAGTTATGCAGAGCGATATGCGTTGGAAAATGAGATACCATTTGAAGAAATATAACGTTCAGATTATAGACAAAATCAAGGAGTGAGACAAATGCCGGAATATAAATCAAGAATAAATGTAAGGGTACGCATAGATCAACAAGATTGGAAAAAGTTAGCTGATATTAAAACAAAAGAAGAATGGAAACTGGATGAAAGTGTGGAAGAGATTTTTATAATAGCAAGAGGCGGATTTATAAAGACGGATGACTGGTCTGTTGACCCTAAAACTTTGGAGGATTTGGTTAAAACTTTTGCTGAAATTGCGGGTTATGAAAAGTGCGTTATTATAGCTGATGTGGTAGAACAGAATGTAGAAAATCCGTCCGGTACTTCTTTTTTAGCATTGGGCAATCAAAATTTTATTAGCATATCTTATTTGAATAGCGATAAATTAAATGAAACAAATATTTCTGATGTTTGCGAATATTTAAAACAAATAGATTTTGAACTGAGTCCAAATGATATTTATTATTTAAGACAAAATTTTGACGAATTTACTTATGATGATACAAACGGAATAGACGTTGTTATTCCTGAAGGAAGGAATGAGATAATAGAACGAGAATTTGAAGGGGATATTTTAGTTAAAAGTGTTGTTATTCCTGATAGTGTAAAAAGTATAGGACCACGGGCGTTTTACGATTGCCCGATACTAAATAAAGTAAACATACCGCATGGTATAACGGAAATAGGGTGGTTTGTATTTCATGGTTGTAAAAATTTAAAAGAAATGGTTATACCGGACAGTGTAAAAAGAATTGGAGATTGTGCGTTTTATGACTGTAAAAATTTAGAAGAAATAGTTATACCCGACAGTGTAGAAAGTATCGGAGATGGTGCATTTAGGGGTTGTATAAATTTAAAAGAAATAGATATACCGAATAGTATAAAAAGTATTGAAGAATGTGCTTTTTTGGAGTGTATAAATCTAAAAGAAATAACCATACCATACGGTGTGCCAAGTATCGGTGAATTAACATTTTATGGTTGCAGAAATTTAAAAGAAATAGTTATACCGGATAGTGTAAAAAGCATAGGAGAACAGGCTTTTTGGGGGTGTAAAAATTTAAAAGAAATAACCATACCATATGGCGTGCCCAGTATCGGTAAATCAACGTTTAGGGGTTGTAAAAAATTAAAAGAAATAGTTATACCGGATAGTGTAAAAAGCATTGGAGAGTGTGCGTTTTTTGATTGTATAAATTTAAAAGAAATAACCATACCATACGGTGTGCCAAGTATCAGTGAATCAACGTTTAGTGGTTGTGAAAAATTAAAAGAAATAGTTATACCGGATAGTGTAAAAAGCATTGGAGATCAGGCTTTTTGGGGTTGTGTAATAAAAGAAATAGTTATACCGGACAGTATAGAAAGTATCGGAGATGGTGCTTTTAGTGAGTGTAAATATTTAAAAGAAATAGTTATATCGGACAGCGTGAAAAGTATTGGAGATTATGCGTTTTATCGTTGCAAAGATCTAAAAGAAATAGTTATACCGGATAGTGTAAAAAATATTGGTGATTCTGCGTTTGAAGACTGCGAAAATCTTACGATAAGAGCACACAAAGGCAGTTATGCGGAACAATATACGTTGGAAAATGATATACCGTTTGAAGAAATATAAAAATACTTAAATGATACTGATATTACGAAATCGAGGAGTAAGAAAAATGTCGCAATTCAAATCAAGAATAAATATAAAAATAGAAAAAATTTGTGATTGGGCTAAGTTGCTCGATATTAAAATAAAAGAAGAATGGAAACTGGACAAGAATTTGCAGGGGATATTTCAGTGGAAAGTGTTGTTATTCCTGACGGCGTAATAAGTATAGGCGAACGTGCGTTTGAAGATTGCCCGATGCTTAATGAAGTAGTTATTCCGAATAGCGTAACAAGTATAGGTGAACATGCGTTTGACGGTTGCAGATATATTAGTATAAGGGTACATAAAGGTAGTTATGCGGAACAATATGCAAAAGAAAATAAAATACATAGTATGGGATTTAAAGAAGATTACAATTAAAATACACAGTTCCGATAAACTGTTTGAAAAATTACAGCACACGTTAGTGAGATAAAATGTGACTAAATAAAGACAAGCTAATAAAGCTTGTCTTTATTTATTGTTATATTAGATTACAATATATCATTTTTATTTTGTGTTGTGTATGACTTTATGAGCATTTAAACAAATCAATAGGGGAGAAAATCAATAGCCATATCCCTAATGCCGTCCCTACGGCAGAGGGAGCGATTGAGATAGCGATTACGGAAACACCATTTACAATTCACGGAAGTAAAAGCCTTGTTTTAGGTTATGGTAAAATCGGAAAAATATTATCAAAGGATTTATATGCCTTGGGTGCTCAAACATATGTGGAGGCACGAAAATATGCCGATCTTGCTATGATTGAGGGACATGGATATGAGCCGTTGCCGCTTGACAACTTAAAAGACCACATACACGAATTTGATATAATTTTCAACACTATACCTTCGCTGATTTTGGACGATGAAATTTTAACAAAAGTCAAAAAAGACGCTCTTATTATCGACCTTGCCTCAAAACCGGGGGGAATTGATTTTGACGCCGCAAAAGCATACGGTTTAAAAGTAATTTGGGCGTTGTCGTTACCGGGTAAAATTGCTCCCGTTTCGTCCGGAGCAATTATCAAAGACACGATTATGAATATTATCAAAGAATTGGGGGTGTAATAAATGGATTGGGAAAATAAAACCATTGGTTTTGCAATGTGCGGTTCATTCTGCACTTTCAAAAAAGCAATGGGGGTACTTGAAAAGCTCACGCAAACCGGTGCGAATGTTATACCTATTATGAGTGAGATGTCTTACAACACCGACACGCGATTTGGCAAAGCAGAAGATTTTCGTACCAACATAACAAATCTAACCGGCAACAACATTATACGCTGTGTTAAAGATGCAGAGCCGATTGGACCGAAAAACTTACTCGACCTACTTGTCGTACTGCCATGCACGGGCAACACTCTTGCAAAAATTGCAAACGGAATTGCCGACACATCTGTTACCATGGCAGTAAAAGCGCATTTAAGAAATCAAAAGCCTGTACTTTTAGCAGTATCCACCAACGACGGACTCGGTACTGCCGCTAAAAATATAGGAACACTTCTAAACTGCAAAAATCTATATTTTCTGCCTTTCTCACAAGATGACTACATAAAAAAGCCGAACTCACTTGTAGCCGACTTTGAAAAATTACCCGACGCGGCAATCGCCGCCTTTGAGGGCAGACAGCTCCAGCCTGTGCTGGGCTTTTAATATAGATTCCGTATGACAAAGAATACCGACTTCTGTTTGAAGTCGGTATTTTAAATTAATCAATTTCTTTGATTTTTGCAATCAGATCCGTATACAGTCTTTCAACTGCATTATACAATTCGTCACAATTATCAATGACCCTGCTTCTGAGTTTTTCTGTAAGTTCATAGCTTGCCTCATACAGTCTTTCAAAGCCCAAATTTGAGCAAACACCTTTTAGCGTATGTACCGCACAAAAAGCTTTTTCGGCGTCATTTTCATTTAAGCCGTCTGTCAAGTCATTAAAGGATGGATCTTCAGGAAACTTAAAAACAAACTTTTTAATCATATCTTCATCACAAAGTCTTTTGATAACGTCTTTATAATCTGAATCAATTTGCTCATAAAACTCTTTTAATGTCATCTGTTTTTCTCCTTTGTTTTACAGTGTATTTATGTTCATATCTCGTTCTATTTCCTGAATAGTTTTTTTATACGTTTCCTTTTTCACAGAACCACTGCCGTCAAGTTCGGTTTTTATTCTGTCTTGAATTTCAACCAAACATTCCAAAAGCAATGGATTAAATGCACCACATTCGCCGTTTAAAATCATTTCCATAGCCTTTTCATGTGAAAATGCTTTCTTATATACACGCTCACTCACAAGTTCGTCATATACATCTGCTATTGAAACAATTTGAGCCGATATAGGAATTTTATCACCCTTCAAGCCGTCGGGATAACCCTTACCGTCATATCGTTCGTGATGCCAACGGACTATCTCACAAGCCGTTTTTACCAACGGTTCGTCTTGATACAATTCAAGATTTTTCAGCATTTTCTCACCTATCACGGTATGTTCTTTCATAATCTCATATTCTTCTTTTGTAAACTTGCCGGGTTTATTCAATATTTCTTCCGGAATACCGATTTTTCCTATATCATGAAGTACCGAACCATTTGTTATATAAAAACGTTCCGACCATGAAAGATAATACTTATCCGTCTTTTGAACAATTTTTTCCAAAAGCATTCCGGTCAGTGTGCTTATATTTCTGACGTGCATACCGCTATCACTGTTTCTGAATTCAACGATTTGGCTCAGTATGCCTATCATCATTTTATTGTTTTTCTCTTTTTCATAAACTTGATCGGTTATCAAATTTATAAGCCGTCTTTGTTTAGCGTACAATTTTATAGTGTTTAAAACACGCTGATAAACAATCTTTGCGTCAAACGGTCTGCTTATATAATCCGACACACCCATTTCATATGCACGTCTTATATATTGATTAGAATCTTCGCTTGAAATCAGAATTACAGGAATATCTTCAATCCAATTATTGTTATTCATATAATTAAGCACTTCAAAACCGTCCATACCCGGCATAACAATATCAAGCAAAATAATATCTATACCGGTGCCGTACTTTTCGATTATTTCAAGACATTCTTCGCCGCTTGCCGCATTGATGATCTCATAATCCGATTTCAGTATTTCCGTCAAAATCATTCTGTTCATATATGAATCGTCAACCACAAGCACGCGTTGTCGGTCTTTTACTTCTGATTCATTGTCAATGACGCCAAACTCATTTTCTTCGGTTACAACCATACCTTTTTGTTGGCTTTTTGCCTGCAACATCAACTTATCGGCACGGTACATAGCCGATTCAATCGTTTCGTTATGAGTCATAACTCCGCCTATGCTGACAGACAAACGTATTTTTGAATATCCGTCAACCTTAGCCTCTTTGATTCTTGTTCGTATCTGTTGAAGTTTTTTATTAAAGATATTGGTATGTATACCCGGGAGCACAAGTAAAAATTCATCTCCGCCAAGACGAATAATCTTATCTGAACTTCTTATACATTTTTTGATTGCGCTGACGATCGTTTCAAGTGCCATATCTCCTGCGTTGTGACCGTAGGAATCATTATAAAGTTTGAAATCGTCTAAATCAATCATTGCCACACCGGCATTTTCATTCAAATCTTTAATATTATCTTCATAATAACGTCTGTTGTAAACACCTGTCAGAGGGTCGCGATAAAGTTCGTTTTTGTAACCGGTTAAGTTATTCATTAGAATTCTTCTGCCATCGTTATCTATAAGATTTTCATTGTCGAGACGGTGTATCATTTCCATAACGCAAGGTACTCCGTCAATCTCCAAATACTTTGCAATTATTTGATATACATCATTTTCTAAACATTCAAGCTTTGTATATTGCTTTTTTTGGGTCAAAGCTTTTTCGGACACACAGTTTTCACATTGCTTGTCCTTGTTCCAAAAATCATAACATCTGCACATATTCTCATTAAGTTCCGGTTCTTGACCGCATTTCATTCTGCGAATATCTGTGGATTTTATAATTCGTACAACATCAAAAACTTCTCTGTAAATTTTCATTTTTTCTTCAGCCTGTTTAGTTGTCAATTTTATATTTGAATCCATTAATTTACCTCCTCATTATAATATCAAACTAAACAATAACAAAATATACCAATTTAGGCTAAGTGCTTTTGTAAAATTAATCCTTTTTATGGAATTTAAAATTTTTTTCGCTACTTTATTGTATAATATTATACGAAAAAAGTCAACATTTATAACTGCATTTATCGCCGTCTTTTGAACTTTTATGCGATTTTGCATAAAAATATGCACCTCCAAAAGTGTCTAACTTTTGGGGTGCATATCAGTAATCGCTTTTTGATTTAATTTTGTGTAATATATTCTCTAAAAATATCTCTTAACATAAATATATCACCACTAACCGATTTGATAGTTGCTATCATTAAATAATCTGCATCAATTTGTGAAAAGTTCAAACTTTTTCCTAATGAATTTACAAGCATTGACAAAAATAGTCTTTGTATACGTCCGTTGCCTTCTCTGAACGGATGTAAATAGTTCAAATCACAATATAAATCCGTAAACTCAACTATAAATTCATCTTCCTTGATATTCCCCAAGAAATTTGAGTTTATAATTTTTTGGAAAATTCTCTGACCACGTTCCTCAATTTTATCGGCAGGACAAAATCTTGTACCTTTTTTACTCATATCTACCGTACGAATTGTACCCGCCCATTCATAAATATCTCCAAAAACATATTTGTGCAAATTTTTATAAAATTCAAAATCAACATTTTCAAACGGTATTTCTATCATTGCCTTTGCTATGAGCATACTCGTGATGCTACGCTCCATAATATCAAGTTTTTCAGCATCGTGTATATTAAATTTATTTTTCAGTACAGCGCTGTTTTCATAACAATCATCCTGCAACGGATTTAAAGAATATTCAGGCATTATACTGTACACCTTTCAAGCATTATTTTTATAAAGTCATCTTTTGTGAGTTTTCCGTTTAAAACTTCCATACAAAGTTCTTTTTCATCATCAGAAAGTTTGTAACCTTCTATTTCAACTGACGCAATCGCATTGTTTAAAACTTTTTCTGTTTCTTGTAATAAAATTTGATTCATATTGAAAACTCCTCTCTTATTTAATATTAATCAGTATATCACAAATAACATATTAAATCAACATTATAAAAAATACCGACTTCATTATTGAAGTCGGTATTATAATATTAGTCGTTAATTGATTCCCATTTCCAATTACGAACTTCAGGCAAGTCCTGACCGTATTCGGCAATGTATTGCTTATGTTCAACAAGTTTATCGCACATAAGTTGATTTAGGTATGCACCCTTATTGCCAAGCTGAGGCAAGCTTTCAACAGTTGCCTTAACAAGGTGGAAACGATCGATTTCATTTTGAACACGCATATCGAACGGAGTAGTGATTGTGCCCTCTTCCATATAACCGAAAACGTGAAGATTTCTGTTATGTCTGTTATATGTAAGTTCGTGTACAAGTTTTCTGTAACCGTGGAATGCGAATATAATCGGCTTATCTTTTGTAAAGATTGAATCGTATTCAACGTCGCTAAGACCGTGAGGGTGTTCAGACTGTGGCTGAAGTTTCATAAGGTCAACTACGTTTACAACACGAATCTTTAAATCAGGCATATTCTTATGAAGAATTGTAGCTGCCGCAAGAATTTCAAGTGTCGGTGTATCACCGCAGCAAGCAAGTACAACATCAGGTTCACAACCCTTATCGTTTGATGCCCAATCCCAAATACCGATACCTTGTGTACAGTGCTTAACAGCCTGTTCCATTGTAAGCCATTGCGGACGTGGGTGCTTTGATGTTACAAGAACGTTTACATAGTTCTTACTTCTGATACAGTGGTCAAAGCATGATAGCAAGCAGTTGGCATCCGGCGGAAGATAAATTCTTGCAACGTCTGCTTTCTTATTTGAAATATGGTCAAGGAATCCCGGGTCCTGGTGTGTAAAACCGTTATGGTCTTGCTGCCATACGTTTGATGACAAGATAAGATTTAGCGATGCAATCTTTTGACGCCATGGAAGTTCCGATGTAACCTTTAACCATTTAGCATGCTGTGCAGCCATTGAATCGATTATTCTGATAAATGCTTCGTAACTTGCAAAAAAACCGTGACGACCTGTCAAAATATAGCCCTCAAGCCAACCTTCACACATATGTTCCGAAAGCATTGAGTCCATAACTCTGCCGTCTGTTGCAAGAAATTCGTCATTATCATATTTTTCACCGTTCCAGTCACGGTTTGTTTCTTCAAATACTTTGCCAAGTCTGTTTGACATAGTTTCGTCAGGACCAAATATACGGAAGTTTTTGCTTTCCTTGTTTAACTTGAATATGTCACGAACAAATCCGCCAAGTTCAATCATATCCTGTCCCTCGACAGAACCAGGGAACGGTACGTCAAATGCATAATCTCTGAAATCAGGCATACGTAAATCTCTTAAAAGCAAACCGCCATTTGCGTGTGGGTTAGCGCCCATTCTGTGATTGCCCTCAGGAGCAAGTGCGGCGATTTCAGGAACAAGTCTGCCGTTTTCGTCGAATAATTCTTCGGGTTTGTAGCTTAACATCCATTCTTTTAGTTGGTCAAGATGTTCCGGCTTTGACATATCCATAGGTACTTGGTGTGCTCTGAATGTACCTTCAATTTGATTTCCGTCAACAACCTTTGGACCTGTCCAGCCCTTTGGTGTACGAAGAACGATCATAGGCCACTTTGGACGTGACGCGTCATTGTTTTCGCGTGCATTCTTTTGGATTGCCTTAATCTTTTCGATTACTGTATCCATAGTTTCTGCCATTAGTTTGTGCATTGTCATAGGGTCATCGCCCTCAACAAAGTACGGTTCCCAACCACATCCCTTGAAGAATGATTCGATTTCTTCGTGTGATATACGCGAGAAAATTGTTGGGTTTGAAATTTTGTATCCGTTTAAGTGAAGTATAGGTAATACCGCACCGTCATTTATTGGGTTTAGGAATTTGTTTGATTGCCATGCTGTTGCAAGAGGGCCTGTTTCGGCCTCGCCGTCACCGACAACACAAGCAGTGATAAGATCGGGATTATCGAATACCGAACCGAATGCGTGTGCAAGTGAGTAACCAAGCTCACCGCCTTCGTTGATTGAACCCGGTGTTTCGGGTGCAACGTGGCTTGAAATACCGCCCGGGAATGAGAACTGCTTAAACAGTTTTTTCATACCCTCTGTATCTTGGCTTACGTTCGGATATACTTCCGAATAAGAGCCTTCCATATATGTATTTGCCACCATAAAGTTACCGCCGTGTCCCGGACCTGAAATGTAAATCATATCAAGGTCGTAACGCTTAATAACTCTGTTTAAGTGAGTGTAAACAAAGTTTTGACCCGGCACTGTACCCCAGTGGCCTACTATTTTGTGCTTTACGTGTTCTCTTTTAAGAGGCTCTCTCAAAAGAGGGTTGTCAAGTAAGTAAAGTTGACCTGCCGCAAGATAGTTCGCAGCTCTCCACCATGCGTCCATTTTTGTAAGCATTTCGTCGCATAATGGCTGTTTTTCCAAACAATCATTTGAATTCATAAAAATTTTCCCTCCGTTTTTTTTATGGCAATTCTATTCCCAAGCCGTAAAATTAAATGTCTAAAAATTGTCATACTACTCTCCAAGAATAAATTATACGCCTGTGTTAAATATTTGTCAATGTTTATTTTGACAAGATTAGTATTTGTTTTTTGGGATATAACAGAAACTCTTATGGGTGTGGACTTGATTTTAATACCGATAGTGACTACAAAGCAAGAGTCTATGTATATATTTGAAAAGAAAATATGTGCACAAGTGTTTCAAAATTGTGTTGCGGTTGCAATGTGCAACAGAGTTGGAAGCGAGGGCAAAATGGAGTTTGCAGGTGAGTCTTTGATGACAGACGCTAAGGGACAGGTTATTGTTAAAGCTGACGATAGCGATTTTGCAAAAAATAAAATGAAACCACCTTTACAAATTTAATGATTTGAGATATACTGTAATCACCACAATAAGACAAAAGATAATATTAATTTTATTTGTGCACATTTTTAATTGTTATTGTTAAAAATGCTACACTCTATTTTGTGTGCAAGTAAATTAGCATATCTTTTGACTTGTTGTGGTGACAGTCCGGGAGTGTTGCATTTTATGGTGTGTCACTTAGGTGGCACACCTTTTTAAATGTAACAGCAATTTCCGAAAAGTCACCGCGACAAGCTTAGAAAAGCAGAGAGTAAAAAACTCTCTGCTTTTTGTTTTTTTACAAATCTTAAATTGATACCTTTACAAAATAAGAAAAATAGGATATACTGTAATTACCACAATAATGCTAAAATTGAATATATTAATACTAATTGAGTGCATTTTGGCTTTGCTAAAAATGTAATACTCTTTATTTGACGTACTCTGTTAGTAGTTAGTTCAATTTTAGCTTGTTGTGGTGACAGTTATCGGGTGTTGCATTTTTGAGGTGCGATACTTAGGTATTCGCACCTTTTTTAATGCGAAAAAGTCACCGCAACAAGAGAACTATATTTTATAACAGAGGAGAATGGAAAATGAAAAAAAGATTTTTAAGTTTTTTGATTGTGATGTGTATGTTTTTGATAAACATACCGGTAAATGCAACGTGTTCGGCAGGAATTAACGGTAACGGCACAGGTGGAATTTATATAGATATAAATTCAGCACCGTATACCACATTTGCAGGGTATTCATACGGTGAATATGCTTATACAAGCCAAGGTTGTGCGTGGTTTGCTTCTGCGAGAGTAAACCAGCTGACGGGAAAGGGAAATGTAATACGTAGTGCAACAAATTGGTGGAATAACTGTGGAAGTTATGGCTTCAACAGAGGGTCAACTCCGCAGGCGGGTTCTATAATTTGTCTTACAAAGGGCGGTGGTGAACACGTAGCTATTATTGAAAAAATAGAAGGCTCAACAGCATATATCAGTGAGGGTGGATATGGTTCGGCAGGTGCGTCACACGGTTATTGTACAATAAGAACTGTGAATGTATCACAAATTGCCAGCCAATATGCGACTGCAAGTTTTGGAGGCTATTCATTATTGGGATATGTGTATTTTGGTGATAAGACGACCAATGTAACACCACCGACTGCGATATTGAGCATTAATAAGAGTGATTATGCTAAAAATGAAGATGTTACATTCACATTTGGTGGAGAAAATGTAAGCAATGTTTTTACGCTTGGAATTTATAAAGATAATAATAGAATAGACACAGTCAATGTTAATGGAAGTACATATACAAGAAGTTTTTCGGAGGTTGGAAATTATTCTGCATATATGACGTCATACAATGATGCAGGATATGCAGATAGTAATTGGGTGAACTGGTCTGTATTGGGGAAGCCTGAAGCAACACTGTCTGTAGATAAAAGTAAATGTGATACAAACACTAATGTTACATTTACATTTAACGGTGGAAATAATGACGTATTCACATTTGGTATATATAGAAACGGTGAAAGAATAGATACAGAAACAGTAAAAAGCAATACATACACTAAAAAATTTTCTGAACCGGGATTTTATTCTGCATATATGACGTCATATAATAATGCAAATTATGCGGATAGTAACTGGATATATTGGGAAGTGTATGAGTCTGACTTTATTCCGACTACTATAAATATATATAATAATCATATTTACAGTCTATATGAACAAGTAGTATCGTGGAAAACTGCAAAAGAGTTTTGTGAAAAAATGGGGGGACATTTGGTAACGGTGACATCAAAAGATGAAAGTGATTTTATTAATCAGTTATCGAAAAATGGAAAGGTAAAAAGATATTGGTTAGGTGCTACTGATGAAGATGGAAAATGGAAATGGGTAACGGGAGAAACATTTAACTTTGTAAATTGGTGTGTAGGTGAGCCGAATAATGCTGGAAATGTAGAACATTATATGGATTTATATGATAATTCAAATTGGAATGACAGTGAGAATAACTCGTCATATGGATTTATTTTAGAGGTTGAATTGCCATTAACATCGACCGATACTATACAATATAATAATCATAAATATGTAAGATATGATTTTCCATTAAATTGGACTGAAGCAGAAACGTTTTGCAAGCAGCAAGGTGGACATTTAGCGACAATTACTTCTGAAGCTGAAAATAATGCAATTAAACAACTATTGGAAAATGCTGCGATGGATAGATATTGGATAGGAGCTAAACGAACTAACGATAAATGGGCATGGGTCAGCAATGAAGATTTTCAATATACAAATTGGTATGTTAATGAACCAAATAATACTTTGGGTATAGAAAATTATTTGGAGATATATAACAATACAGGTTGGAATGATAACAAAAATTGTAGATTAGCGAACGGAGGTTTTATATGTGAAATTGAAAATTCGGATACAAAACCAACCCCAACACCAACAGTGAAGCCAACTGTGACGCTGACTCCTACCGAAACACCGTATGACGGTCTTGCGGTTACTGCGAAAAAAGTTACTGCAAAAGCGGGAAGTGAGGTTGATATACCTATAAGTATTTCTAAAAATCCGGGAATTGCGGGATTTAAGTTTAAAATAAGCTATGATAAATCTGTACTTATTCCGATTTCGATTACAAAGGGCAGTGCATTCGGTAACGGAACTCTAAATTCAAATATTAATCAAGGCGGTGATTTATCAAAGCTTGATGAAGTTACTGCATACTGGAGCAACCCGTCAAATGTATCAGCTGACGGAGAAATGTTTACTGTTAAGTTTAAGGTTAGTGACAATGCCACAGACGGAACTTATCCGATAACTTTAACATATGAAGATGGCGATATTACAAACCAAACTTTTGATAATATAAATCCTAAGATTACAAATGGTGCGGTTACATTGACAAAAGTTAAAAAGGGCGATATATATGAGGACGGAGTTGTGAACACAAAAGACGGTGTATTGCTTTCGCAGTATCTTGCAAAGTGGAATATAAACTTTACCGAAAATCAAATGACGGCAGCCGATGTTTATGAGGACGGAGTTGTAAACACAAAAGACGGTGTTAAGCTGTCACAAGTCCTTGCTAAATGGGATAATGTAACTCTTTCTTCGGAAATATCAGCGTCCGCCGACGGTATAGCGGTCAGTATACCGAATATAGATACAAATGCCGGAGAATATATTGATGTGCCTGTAACTTTATCAAAGAATTCGGGAATTGCGGGATTTAATTTTAATATAAATTATGATACATCAGCTTTGACTCCTGTATCTATCACAGCAGGAGATATTTTATCAGACGGAACTTTTACGTCAAATCTTTTGCAGGACAGCGATTTATCACATCTTGAATATGTGACGGCATATTGGAATAATCCGAGCAATATCACAGATAACGGCACATTGTTTACGATAAGATTTAAAGTGAATGAAAACGCAAACGGAACTTTACCGATAACCGTTACATACAATGACGGTGATATATGCAATCAAGAATTTGAAAATGTAAATGCTGATATTACAAACGGTGCAATAAATGTCAGTGCAAGTGTGACAGGAAAATACTATGAAATAGCATCTGCAAAGATTACAAATGTTGCGGGTGAAGAAGTAGACACAATACCTCAAAACGGCAATTTCACAGTGAATACAACTATAAATGAATTGGCAAAGTACAGCGGAAACTCAAAACTTTATTGCGTATTGTATGATGATAATGATTTGCTTGTTTCAATAACCAATGCAGATATTTCGGATAAGACAAATTATGAATTTGCGATACCTAACATGAATAAAAATATCGCTAAAATAAAATTATTTGTTTGGAATACATTTAGTGGAATGAAGCCGCTATCCGACAGTGTTACAATAGAATAAACAAAGTAGAGGCAGTGCTATACAGCACTGCCTTTTAGTGCTTTTCAGTATCATCCGAACGTCATATGCGTCATATGGGGCGTTTTTAGCGTAGCTTTTTTATTGCAAGGTGAACACAGCTCGGTTTTATATGCAAAGGCGAAATCTAAACTATTTGTACAGTCGATATGTCCCGTTATAATAAGAGGGAACAAATTACGATTACGTAATTTTGTTTCGAGTCCTGATTGGTGTTTTTCGATAAATTGGTTTATATATGGAACAATGAGATAAGGGATAAAACAGCACAGAATAGAAATGTTGTGCTATTTTGATAAATAAATCTAAAAAAATAACAAAATATTTGACATATTCATTAATTTTTTGTATAATATTTGTATAATATAAGTATGAAAAGTAAAAAACGTCAAGGAATAAAATTTACATAAGAAAGAGGGATAAAAATGAGAATATTATTTTCACCGGTAGGTGGAAGTGATCCGATTAAGCGTATGCTGGACGGACCTATGTTACATTGCTGTCGTGTATATAAGCCTGATATTGTGTATTTGTATTTCACGCAGAGTATGCTTGAATATGAAAACAAAGATCAGCGATATACTTGGGCATTGGAAAAATTGGGCGAAAAACTAAATCACAAATTTGAGATTATTAAAATTGAACGAGAAGATTTAGTTGATGTACATAAGTTTTATATTTTTTATAACGATTTTGGAAAAATATTCGAGGAAATAGAAGAAAAATATCCCGACGCGGAATTTTATGTGAACACATCATCGGGTACTCCGGCAATGAAAAGTGCTATTGTAGATTTGGCGGCATTATCCGAAAAACGTATTAAAGCACTTCAAGTTTCAAGCGGTGAAGCAGGTCCTATGCACGACAGAGATAAGGACGAAACATATGATAAAGAAGAACAATGGGAATGTGATATGGACAATGGCGATTCTTTCAGAAACCGCACATTGTTAGTTGAGAATGAACAATTTTTGGCAAATATAAAAAGACAGAACGTCATAAAGCTGATATCTTCTTATGATTATCCGGCGGCAAAACTTCTTGCAAACGAAATCAAGGACTATCTGACTGATGATGCAATGAAACTTCTTAATGCGGCGGAAGGCAGATGGAGATTGGATTATAATTGTGTTGCAAATGTATTAAAAGATACCGAATATGATATAATACCCGTTAAGAAAAAAGAAGAAAGAGAAATAACAGAATATTTATTATGGCTCGGAATAATCTTAGGCAAAAGAGATTATTTGAGCTTTATCAGAGGTATCACTCCGGCGGCAATGATATTGCTTGAAAAGATTGTGGAAACTTTGACAGAAGTCGGTGACATAAAAAAGTATTGCGAAAAAAGAAAAGACGCTTATTGGCTTACTCGTAATAAACTTGAACAGAGTGAAATCGGTAAGGAAGTTTTAGATGTGTTAGACAAAAGATACGGCGAATTTACTGACTGCATCTATACAACAGCACATTTGGAACTTATAATTAAGGAATTTTGCTCAGATGATAAAATAAAATCACATTATTTGAAAATCATAAGAAAAACCGAAACCGAATTAAGAAATCCTATTGCACATACGATTGTTGCGGTGGATAACGGAATGATTAAGAACAGAATCGGCATAACGGCAGAAGAATTATATAATGACGTAATAAAAAAAGTAGCTGAAAGTGTCAGATTGATGAAAAAAAGCACTTGGAATTCATATGATGAAATGAATAAACTGCTGATAGAAAAAGTTCGTGAAGTAAAATAACAACACAAAAGCACAGCTATGATTTTAAAGCTGTGCTTTTTGTCATTGAGTGAAAGGATACATAATGAATGTTTATGAACGCATTTTTAATATTGTAAATTTGCTTAAAGAAGTTGAAACAGGTATATCCAAAACAACAAAGGTATAACGAAAAAGAGGTTGTTTAATGAATGGGTGTATAAGGAAGCAAAAAACAGCGAAACTGATAAAAGAAGAAAAATGTTGCAGGAGGACATCAATAAACTTGTAAGAAAAAAGATTTTAAGTATAGACAGCAACGGTGTTTTTCATTTGTCGTTAGATGTTCCCATAACTCGTAAAATAAAGAATGATATATTATTAAGAACGATATATAAAATCAGAGCAAAATGCCAAGGTGAAGCGTATCAATTAATATTAGAAAATATTATAAAGAAAATGATTGCCGATTATACATACAAATTAGAGGGTACTGTAGAGAATGATAATACGGAAATGCTTTTGTATGAGAATAAGAATAATAAGCGGTATTATGATGTGTTGTCGTCAATTATGAATATAGATTATGCCAACAAAAAGACAGAGATTGATTACAGAACAAGACGAGGTGAAGTAATCAAAAGAAAAGTCAGTGTCGGTACAATTATTTTTGCGTGCGAGCGTGACAAAATGTATATAATAGCGTCAGAGGAATATAACGGAGCCGATAATATGACCGTCATAGATATGGAAAGTATTGAAAGTGCAACGGAAAGTGAGGATATAAATTATATATATCAAAGCGATGAAGTGCAAAAGATTATAGATGAAATGTTTATTGTGTCTGTCGATAATGCGGAGAATATTGAGGTTGAGTTTAAAGATTGTTTTAATATCAAAGAACGACTTGAAAAAATGGCGGCAAACAGAAAATTTGCTAAGCTTGATATATCGGAAGATAAAATTGTGTATAGAGATACGGTTCGCGGACTCAGTGATGTTGCAAGGTATTTAAGAGGATTCGGACGCTCGTGCAAGGTTAATAAGCCGGAAAAATTAAAACAGATGATGATTGAATCTAATGATAAGGTTATAGAAATGTATGAAGAATATTTGAATAAAAATACTTGAAAAATTTGTTTATGTATAGTATAATGATTTTAATGAGATACAAAGAAAAATACAATAACTGTATATTTTCAGCCGCAAAGCCGAAAAGCAGGGTAAAACCTACGTTTTTGGCTTGTGCGGAAAATGTAAATCAACGGTTTCCAATCAAAAATAATTTTGCCCCGCAAAACGCATTTTGAGCCCAGTAGCCATGCGGGTTTTGGAGGGTAGGATTAAAAAACGAATAACCCCTGTAAGGGACGGAAACGAAAACAAATTTTTTACCTATGATTTTAAAATCGTCATATTAAAAAACGAATAACCCCTGTAAGGGACGGAAACCCGATTAATTTAAATTCATTGTTTGTGTTTGTTACATTTTCGCATTAAAAAACGAATAACCCCTGTAAGGGACGGAAACCCGTCAATGCGTCATATGTTGTACAAATATGGTACATTGAATTAAAAAACGAATAACCCCTGTAAGGGACGGAAACGTTGTTTTTGTGTTTTCTGTTGTTTTTTCGTTCTTCAATTAAAAAACGAATAACCCCTGTAAGGGACGGAAACGTTGTTTTTGTGTTTTCTGTTGTTTTTTCGTTCTTCAATTAAAAAACGAATAACCCCTGTAAGGGACGGAAACTACAATATTTGATTTATCTATGCGGTCACTAAAATCGCATTGATTAAAAAACGAATAACCCCTGTAAGGGACGGAAACATTTCTGTAACATCAGTTAAATCAATGCACCAAATTAAAAAACGAATAACCCCTGTAAGGGACGGAAACTGTGAACCGTACATTTGAAATGTAGGCACATCATCAATTAATTAAAAAACGAATAACCCCTGTAAGGGACGGAAACTTAAGCACTATGCTTTTACCATTTTCGGATTTACCTATTAAATTAAAAAACGAATAACCCCTGTAAGGGACGGAAACTTAAGCACTATGCTTTTACCATTTTCGGATTTACCTATTAAATTAAAAAACGAATAACCCCTGTAAGGGACGGAAACTAAATCTATACTATTTAAATTTTCACATATGGTTTGATGTGAAATTAAAAAACGAATAACCCCTGTAAGGGACGGAAACTTATCCGTAGATATTTTTTTATACTGTTTTTTTGCTATTAAAAAACGAATAACCCCTGTAAGGGACGGAAACTTATCTGCGTTGCCCACTATTAGGATACTTTTGTTTTATTAAAAAACGAATAACCCCTGTAAGGGACGGAAACAACCATTCCACCAGTGATACTGTCGTAGGCGGTGCCTAATTAAAAAACGAATAACCCCTGTAAGGGACGGAAACCTTGAAATCCATATTTTAATCTCCTTTTCTTTTGATTAAAAAACGAATAACCCCTGTAAGGGACGGAAACCATACTCACAAAGTAAGTCGACATTATCCGCATTGCCTATTATAATTAAAAAACGAATAACCCCTGTAAGGGACGGAAACTTTTCAGTGCGTAATTTATTATCAATGTAGACTATGATTAAAAAACGAATAACCCCTGTAAGGGACGGAAACCAAATGCACTTGTATTTAATTTAATGTCAATATTTTTTAATTAAAAAACGAATAACCCCTGTAAGGGACGGAAACTCATACAATTGAAATGTAGGTACATCATCAATTAGCAAAATTAAAAAACGAATAACCCCTGTAAGGGACGGAAACTGTCAAGAATCAACAGGAATGCTACAATCATAAAATTAAAAAACGAATAACCCCTGCAAGGGACGGAAACTCTTCGTATAACTTCTTAGGCGAAATATAATAGTTAAATTAAAAAATGAATAACCCCTGTAAGGGACGGAAACTCTGATATACCTATGTAATTCTTATCGGCATTTACAATTAAAAAACGAATAACCCCTGTAAGGGACGGAAACTCATCTAAAGCAAACATCGCCAAGGTGAAGTTATATTAAAAAACGAATAATCCCTGTAAGGGACGGAAACGCTGTTTTGTGGCGTTTTTAGCCACTCAATGAATGAAAATTAAAAAACGAATAATCCCTGTAAGGGACGGAAACCCATTTTCTGTTATGTGCGTTAAGTACAGTTTGAGACTGTCATTAAAAAACGAATAATCCCTGTAAGGGACGGAAACTTGATTTTAATTATGTACTTTGAACCATTACACAAACAAATTAAAAAACGAATAACCCCTGTAAGGGACGGAAACATTGCTTTGGCTAAAACTTCATCAATTTCTGTGTGTCGCGATTAAAAAATGAATAACCCCTGTAAGGGACGGAAACTTCCTGACAGAACTTGGTACTGCATATATAGGAACTGCAATTAAAAAACGAATAACCCCTGTAAGGGACGGAAACTGATGTTTTAAATTCGCCACCGCAGATTATACATTTTTTTAATTAAAAAATGAATAACCCCTGTAAGGGACGGAAACTTCATTCGCAGATTTCAAAGTTCTATTTATTTGCTTTATGAATTAAAAAACGAATAACCCCTGTAAGGGACGGAAACTGTGACAAATACCACATTGCCTTCTCTAAATCTTGTAGATTAAAAAATGAATAACCCCTGTAAGGGACGGAAACGTTACAGATTTTTATTAAATTATATATTGTCGGGACATTAAAAAACGAATAACCCCTGTAAGGGACGACAAGGCAATTTCACAAATACCTTGAACGAATTTGCGTTCAAGGTAATTTTTTTATAAAAAATTAGAAATAAAATGCAGAAAAATGTTTAAAAGTAGAAAAAAGTGGTATATATAAAATGGTGATTAAATTTACAAACAGTAAAAGGGTACGGTGAAATGAATGTTATCAAAGTTTGAAATAACCTTAAAAGACAGCGAAAATGACATAAACAGAAATATGGGGTCACTTTTTCACGGTGCGTTAATGGAAATGGTAAGCAGAGATTACGGCGATTATTTACACGAAAATCATTTAAAACCGTTTTCACAAAGCATATTTAAACGTGACGATGAATTTAAGTGGATTGTAAATTGCTTGGACAGGGAGAGCAGTGAGATATTTAACGATATTCTGATGAATCGGCTTGACAAAGTGGAGATTAAAAATAAAAACAAGACATATGAAGTTATATCGAAAAATATGCAGACCATAACGTACAAAAATTTGATAGACAGTACATATTTCTCGGACAGTGCAAGAATATTTAAGGTGAATTTTTTATCACCCACAAGTTTCAAAATTGATGAAAAATATACATTGTTCCCAAACATTGAGGCGATATATAAGAATTTAATCAGAAAATTCGATTCGTTTTCGACCGAGTTCAGTATATATGATGAAGATATGTTAGAAAGTCTTATAGATAGTACGGAAATTATCGGTTACAATTTAAGAAGCACGGTATATCATTTGGAGTCAATAAAAATTCCGTCATATATCGGAAATATTTGTATCAAAATACACGGCACACAGCAAATGACGCAAATAGTTAAGCTGTTACTGACATTTGCGGAGTATTCGGGAACAGGAATAAAAACCGCCTTGGGAATGGGTGCGGTTAAGACAGATGAGGTGAGAAAAATTGCAAAAAAGTAAATTGAAAGTTATCGCAGGCGCTTTATTACACGATATAGGAAAACCGGCATATCGCGGAGATAAAAGTAAAAATCACAGTATTTCGGGATATGAATTTTTGAAGGATACCGTCGGAATAAAAGATACGGAAATTTTGGAACAAGTAAAGTATCATCACAAGAATATGATACAAAATTCTTCGATTGCCGATAATTCTCTTGCTTATATAACATACATTGCGGACAATATTGCGTCGGGTGCGGACAGAAGAAAAGTGGACGAAAATCAAGGCTTTGATATGGATATGCAGTTGGAATCCGTATTCAATATTTTGAACGGAAACAATCAGCATTACAAATACAAACCGCAAACTATGGAAAACGGAATTAATTATCCGATTGAAAATGAAATATCTTTTTCAAAAGAGATATATAAGAAAATATGTGATGATATTGCAGACTGTTTAAAGGGGATAGATGAAAATAATTCGGAATATATAAATTCATTGCTTGAAGTGATGGAGGCGGATTGTTCGTTTGTTCCGTCATCAACGAGTAAAAACGAAATCGCAGATATTTCATTATACGACCATTGCAAAATCACCGCGGCAGTCGGCAGCTGTATTATAGATTATTTGGAACAAGAGGGTATAACAAATTATAAAGATGAGTTATACAACAACAGCAAACAGTTTTATTCTAAAAAAGCGTTTTTGATGTATTCGTTTGATATATCGGGTATTCAGGATTTTATTTACACGATAAGTGCAAAGGGGTCTTTGAAATTATTGCGTTCAAGGTCTTTTTATCTTGAAATGTTATGCGAACATTTGATTGATACGATTTTAAAACGACTTGAATATTCAAGAGCAAATCTGATATATTCGGGCGGCGGTCACGGATATGTTTTGCTTGCAAATACAAGTAAAAATAAATCTGCTTTAGATGAAATTAACAACGAAATAAATCATTGGTTTATCGATAATTTTAAAACAGCTTTGTATGTTGCAGACGCATATACAGAATGCAGTGCAGATGATTTAATGAACAGTAACGGTACATATGAAGATATTTTCCGAAATGTGTCTAAAATTTTATCGGACAAAAAGGGAAACAGATACACAGCCGAGCAGATTTTGACTATGAACAATAATCATCATCAAGACGGTGAAAGAGAGTGCAGAATATGCAAGCGTTCCGATACCTATATTGAAAATGATGTTTGCGGAATGTGTCAGAAACTTATTGATATGTCTGATGATATTTTGGAAAAGGATTTCTTTGTTGTTTTAAACACCGACAGCGGTTTGCCGTTGCCGTTCGGACAATCTCTTATTGCAACAAGTGCGGATACGTTAAAAACAAAGTGGATAACAGATGAATTATACGAACGCAGTTACAGCAAAAATAAGATGTATACAGGACGTAATTTATCAACGAAATTATGGGTAGGTGACTATCATACAGATAAGGAATTTAAGAAACTTGCTCAAAAGTCGGAGGGCATTGAACGAGTAGGTATAATCAGAGGCGACGTGGATAATTTGGGTAAAGCATTTGTAAGCGGTTTTGATAAAGAACGTGTATCATTGTCAAGAACTGCAGTGTTTTCACGAAAACTATCAATATTCTTCAAGAAACACATCAATAAATTGTTAGAAGAAAATGATATAAACGGTCTGATTGTATATTCGGGCGGTGACGATATATTCCTTGTTTGTGCATGGTCGGACGCTATTAAGGCGGCAATGATTTTGAATGAGGCATTGCATAAATTCACGCAAAATACGCTTACAATTTCGGTAGGTATCGGAATATACAATCCGTCATACCCCGTTGCGTCAATGGCGTATGAAAGCGGTGACCTTGAAAGTAAATCAAAGTCAAGCGGCAGAAATAAAATAACACTTCTCAGTGTAAATAACACAGAGAATGAAAAGTATACATTTGAATGGGATGAACTTAAAAATAAAGTTATCGGTGAAAAGAAAAAATGTCTTGAGGAGTATTTCGTCGATCAAGCGGAGCATGGTAAAAATTTATTGTACAATTTACTGAATTATTTGAGAAATACAACCGACAAAATAAATATTGCACGGTATGCATATTTGTTGGCAAGGATAGAGCCTGAACGTGACGCTGATGAACGTATAAAAGAAAAATATAAAGCATTTTCAAGACAAATGTATAATTGGGCGATAAATAAAGAAGACAGATTACAGCTTATTATGGCAATTTATCTGTATGTATATGAAACGAGAGAGAAAAGTGAGGAGTGATAGATAATGGGATATGTAGAAGATGCGGAAAAGGTATTTAAAGACTGGTATTCGACAAGAGATAAAAAAATAACAACTTCAAAAATAAGAGGATTATTATCCGGAATGTCTGATATATATAATGATGTTGTCAGAGTGGAAGGCGAGGAGTTGCCTCAAGATATTGTTGACCGTATTCAGTATTTGAAAGTACAGTTTGTATATGAATATGGCAGAGATGATAAAAAAGACGGATCGGTAAGAAGATTTATAAATGAATCCAAAATTCTAAATAAAATAGACCAAATCGGAACGAGTAAGAAGAAATTTATTGAGATGGAACGATATATGGAAGCATTGGTGGCTTATCACAGATTTTACGGCGGAAAGGATGAATAAAAATGATTAGTAAAATAGAAATAACATCAGAATTAGAAGTGTTGACAGGTATGCACATCGGCGGTACAAATGAATTTGCCGCAATCGGTGCAATAGATTCGCCTGTTGTTCGTGACGTAATAAGCCGTTTGCCGATGATTCCGGGTTCTACATTGAAAGGTAAAATGAGAACTCTTATGTCGCGTCAGTACAGCGAAAATTATATGCCGGTAGAAGTTAAGAATGATCCCGAGATTGTACAGAGATTATTCGGTTCGGCGGATAAAAAAGAATACAGAAATGCGAGATTACAATTTTCGGACAGTCTTTTAAGTAACATCGATGAAGTAAAGAGCAGAGGTGTCAGCAGACCGACTGAAGTTAAGTTTGAAAATACAATCAAGCGTTTGACGTCTGAAGCAAATCCAAGACAAATCGAAAGAGTTATTCCGGGGTGCAAATTCAATATTTCGATTATCTATAATATTAACAGTGACGCACAGCTTAATGAAATGCAGATTGAGGAAGATTTCAAGGCAATTAAAAACGGTTTAAAATTGCTTGAATATGATTATATAGGCGGTCACGGTACAAGAGGATACGGAAAAATTAAATTTAATAATGTTGAAGTAAACAATGTTTTCGGTGATGTGGCTGACGATGTGATGGATAAGTGCAAGGGGATTTTGGAGGAATAGTATATGAGGTACACAATTTATAAATTGTCGTTCCCCAACGGTATACATATCGGAACAGGAAATTTATCAAGTACGGAAAAAGTTATTCATTCCGATACTCTGTTTTCGGCTATGTGCATTGAGGCGCTTAATATGGGCGGAGAAGAAGAACTTAACCGGTTTGTGCAAATGGCTAAGGATAATCAATTAAGAATTTCGGACGCAATGCCGTATATCGGAGATACAATGTATTTGCCGAAACCGATGATAAGGATTGAGGGAACGGACAAGGATTCGGCATTGAAAAAAGAATTTAAAAAACTTGCATATATTCCTGTTCAGTATATGGAAACATACCTTTCCGGAAATGCCGAACCGACAAGCTTAAATAATGATTTTTCAAGTTTCGGAGAAGATACTCTTTATCAAAAGGTTGCATTGAAGAATAATGATGAGGACAATGACTTGTATTCCGTAAGAGTGTATAAGTTTAATGAAAATTGCGGGTTGTATGTTGTTTTTGCAACAGAAACAGAGGACGCAGAAGATTTGATTTTTGATATAATGGATTCGTTGCAGTATTCTGGGATAGGCGGTAAAAGAACAGCGGGATACGGTCGGTTTGAATGCAGAATAGCAGATATTCCGTCAAGTCTGGAAAAAATGCTTGAAGCTGATAACTGCGAGAATTATATGACTATATCAATGTGTATGCCGTCTGATGACGAACTTAGCAGTGTGCTTGACGGTGCGGTGTATAAACTGACAAAACGCGGCGGATTTGTGCAGTCAAGCACATATTCCGATACACAACTGAAAAAACGTGATTTTTATATGTTTGCGTCTGGGGCGGTTTTTAAAAAGAAATTTGACGGTGATGTGTTTGATGTGGCAATATTAAAAGCACATCCGATATATAAATACGGTAAACCGATTTTGTTGGGATTATAGGAGAGGAAAAATGGAAAGTTATTTAAAACATTATAAAATGAAACTCAAAACTTTAGCACCTCTTTATATAGGCTCGGGTAAAGAGGTTACAAAGAAACAATACATATTTGCAAATAATAAGATATATGTGATTGATGTACCGAAATTCTTGAAATTTATCGCGGATAAAAATTTGACGGACAAGTATATGACTTTTTTGCAAAATGATGATCCGAGAATTAAACTTAAGGATTTTCTTGAAAAACACGGCATACGAAATTATGATGATATTACGGCTTATGTATTAAAGGGTGTAGAAAATATTGATGATAAACGTAGTTTGAAAAATGTGTCGTTGTGCGTTAAAAATGCGTATAACGAACCGTATATTCCGGGCAGCAGTATCAAAGGTATGCTCAGAACGGTGATTTTGTGGAATATGATTTATGATACACCGGAAAATAGCAGAAAACTGCAAGAAATAAAAAAAGACGCAAAGCACGAGGCGAAAACGTCGGACGGAAGAAGTATCAAAAGAAATTTAGGGAGAATATCGGATATTTTGGAAAAGAATTATTTGACTAAAAATATCGAAGAAAAAGACGTAAGTATAATGCGTGGATTGATTGTCGGGGACAGTAAACCTGTTTCGCTTGACAATATTGTGCTGTGTCAAAAAATCGATGTAAGTCCGAACGGAAAAGAAAAGACAATAAATACAATGCGTGAGTGCATACGCCCAAATGTTGATATTGAATTTGATTTGACAATCGACAGCAGTGTACTTGGATTTGACATTGAAACACTGTTAAAATATATAGAAAATTATTCAAATTATTATTATCGGCTGATGATGTGTCAGTTTAAAAATGTTGAAGAAATTGATAATTCTATGTTTTTAGGCGGCGGAGCAGGGTATTTTTCAAAAACGGTGTCTTATATTCTTTTTTACGAAGAAAAAGAGTATGACGGCATTGATTTTACCCGTGATTTGTTGAAAAAGACAACTCCGTATAAACACAAACACGAAAAAGACAGAGATATTTCACCGCATATGCAAAAGTGCACAAGATGTAACGGTAAAATGTATGAAATGGGGAAGTGCCGGATTGAATTGGCATAGACTTTTCTGTGATGCCGGAAAGGAACAATTATGAGTTATATATACATTAATGAACAAGGTTCGGAAATTACCGTAGATGGTGGTCGGTGTGTTGTAACAAAACCTGACGGTATGCGTAGAATTATACCGATTGAAACAATAGAATATGTTTCATTATTTGGAAATATAAAAATAACCGTTCCGGCAATGCAGATGTTTATGAAGAACAAAATACCGGTTACATTGTATTCAAAAACAGGCAATTATTTCGGCAGAATAATGTCGAATGAAAACTGTAATATAATCCGTCAGAGAAAGCAATTTAAACTGAGCGGAGAAACGGAATTCAGTTTGGAATTATCTAAGCGAATAATAAATGCGAAAGTACATAATCAAAGAGTGGTTTTAATGAGATATGCACCGACAGAGAAAAAAGAAGAAGTGCGACATATAATAGAGCAAATGAAACTTGCCGTAAAAAATATAGATAAATGTACTTCCGTTTCGCAGATTATGGGATATGAAGGTATAGCTGCACGTCATTATTTTATGGGATTGTCAAAATGTATCCTTCCTGAATTTAAGTTTTGCGGTCGTAGCAGACGACCGCCTAAAGATGAATTTAATTCGATGATTAGTTTGGGATATGCAATGCTGATGAACGAAATATACGGTGCTGTTGAGGGTAAAGGTTTAAATGTGTACGCAGGATTTTTACATCAAGACAGGGAAAGACATCCGACAGTGGCAAGCGATATGATGGAAGAATGGCGAAGCGTCCTTATAGATTCAATGGTTATGAGCCTTATAAACGGGTATGAAGTTGAAAAGAGCGGCTTTAGGAGAGAAGAAAACGGTGTATTTCTTGATGATAAAACATTTAAAATATTTTTGAAGAAATATGAAACAAAACTAAGAACAAGTACCGGATATTTGAATTATGGAGATGAGAAAGTAAGTTTCAGAAAAGCCTTGTGGTTACAAGCCTCTAAGCTTGCCAAAGCCATAGATGAAGAAGATTGCACATTGTATGAACCTATCTATATAAGATAGATATTTATATAGGAGTGATGAATTTATGGATTATGTATTTGAAACAAGCGAAGAGATGATTGAAAGACGTTATTTTGTTGTTATATGTTACGATATATACGATAATAAGCGACGTCGGAATTTTGTTAAGTTTGCATCACGATATGCTTTGCGTGTTCAACGTTCTGTTTTTGAAGGTGAATTGAGTAAAAATAAGTATGAAGATTTGATTTCAAAAGTTGTATATCATATTGCAGACGAGGATAATGTAAGAGTTTACAGGATAAGCGGTAATGGTGAGGTGAAAACATGGGGAAATGTTGATATTCCCGAAGTTGAAGAAGTTATAATTATATAAAAAATAAGTAACTATAAAATACTTGAAAATACAGTATTATTATGCTATAATATTAATATGTTATTCATAACTTTAACCATTTAATGTATATTTTCAGCCGCAAAGCTGAAAAGTAAGGTAAAACCTACGTTTTTCGCAGGTGTGAATAATCTAAATCAGTAGTTTCCAATCAAAAATAATTTTGCCCCGCAAAACGCGTTTTGAGCCCAGTAGCCATGCGGGTTTTAGGGGGTAGATTAAAAAATGAATAACCCCTGTAAGGGACGGAAACACAAAAATGCTAATCCTATATATCCACACCTAACAACTTAAAAAATGAATAACCCCTGTAAGGGACGGAAACTTGATAGCGGGTGTGTCATAAACCATTTACAACCGTAATTAAAAAATGAATAACCCCTGTAAGGGACGGAAACACAAAAATGCTAATCCTATATATCCACACCTAACAACTTAAAAAATGAATAACCCCTGTAAGGGACGGAAACTTGATAGCGGGTGTGTCATAAACCATTTACAACCGTAATTAAAAAATGAATAACCCCTGTAAGGGACGGAAACTTGTGAATAAATCCATTTACATCTGAAATATCAACGTTCCAACTTAAAAAATGAATAACCCCTGTAAGGGACGGAAACTAGTAGTACGTTATCGAATTTTAAATAAATTATATCTACATTAAAAAATGAATAACCCCTGTAAGGGACGGAAACTTTCGTCATTGTTAATGACAAAAACAAACTTTTTACCGAATTAAAAAATGAATAACCCCTGTAAGGGACGGAAACTTTTAAATATATCATTTCTACTGTACCGCCTGTCAATGCGTATTAAAAAATGAATAACCCCTGTAAGGGACGGAAACTGTGCGTCATCTGTGCCTGATACAATACCATTATCCAAACATTAAAAAATGAATAACCCCTGTAAGGGACGGAAACTTTCTTATAACAACTAAAAATCAATTTCATCTATTTATTAAAAAATGAATAACCCCTGTAAGGGACGGAAACTCAACTTCTAAAAATGTTCTATAAGGTTTCAATGTAATTAAAAATTAAAAAACGAATAACCCCTGTAAGGGACGAACATGGAGAACAGATAATGGTAAAGTTATTGGCGATGATAGTTACGGTTATAATAGTCATAATAGACATCAACAGAATGTAAAATTTGAAAATAAAAAATTCAGCTCCATTAATACGGAGCTGAATTTTTTTATTATCTTTCATTTGAGAATGTCAAAAATATTATGCCACAATAGTACAAAATCAGACTATCTGAAATTGTACTAAACGGAGGCGGACTATGTCGATAGGCGAATTTCTGTAATTTGCGTGTACTATTTTAGAAAATTGTATTTTAGAAAAGTAAAAGTAAAGCTATGGCTTAGCCATAGCTTTTTACTATTTTATGTTAAAATACAATCCCCAATCTTGATCGTTTGCATATGGGTCGGCGTAGTTTGCGGATATACCGTTTATCGAGGTAGGGTAGACGTATGCACAAGTGGCGGTACCGTCGGAGTTCAGTAGACTAAGCACGGAGCGGTGAGAATAATCCGCTCTTTTTTTATACTCGTTTGAGCCTATAATATCGCCGTAATCACTATACGCATTACCGGTAAGTGCACTCCAATAATGTGGGAAAGTATCGCCGTACAGTCGACATTTGCCGAACCAATAACCGTCCCAATGACGTATGGCGGTTTCATACAAATGACAGTCAGGCTGTAAGCCGTTAAAAAGTTCGAGTACATCAAGTTGAATTTTTGCAGCGTCAAGATACTTATTCTCATTTGTAACAATATATGTTTGAAGTAAAATATTCGTCGCCGGTGCGACTATGCTCTGCTCATAATTTACTTCGTGTGCGGGATAATCAAGTGCTGTTTCGGCGATATAATCGGCATGTTTTTTAAACCATGCAATCATATTATCCGCCATATCAGTCATACCGCTTTCTCTTAAACACTCAACAAGTTTTACAATCGGCACTTCAATAGCATAAAAATGCTCACCGCCTTGATTGTAAAAAAACAACATAATCTTATACGCAATTTCAAGCATATTTTTGTCCCCAAACAATTTGTAAAGTTCAATATAAAACAAGCTGAACCACGGATAATTGTAAAGGCGGGTAAAGGAATTATCGTAATTGTAGTCATTGAACACCTCGCCTGTTTCGATGCAAACAAGGTTGTTTTGTACGTATTTTATGTACTTTTTAAGACTATTTAAAAGCACTTCGTCATCGTGATTTTGCAGATATTTTGCAATAAGCACTCCCATACCGACACGCTCACGACCTCCGTTAAAGTCGTATTCACGATTATAATATATATGCTTTTCCTCATTGTCATAGATAAGATATGCACCGTCAAGCTTGCTTTTCGGATTGTTGTATTGCTGATTTTCAGCGATAAAATGACATCTGTTTTTAGCAAGTTCATCAAGACAAGGCAAGACCAAAATGTTGCAGTGAGTAACAACATCGTCAATATTTATCGAATATGAATACTTTCTTGGTGTATCGGCTTTTGTTGAAATGACAATTTTATTGTTTTCGATTTTGTAGTCAATAGATTTGTTATTTTCTCTGATTTGCACCTCAGAAAAATCAAAGTTAGGTGAAACGGTTATATTGATATTTTCACCGCTGAACAGTACGAAATTTTCAGCCGAAACATTGATAAAGCGATTGCATAGTTGATTAACTTTGCTGTAAAAATCGTTTTTGCCGTTATGCCAAAATAATTTCCATTCAATCGTAAAACTTTCATTCGGCACAAGTGCGACAGGTGACGGGTGAAGAATAAAATCACCTCTGTCGTTGCTGATTTTTTCAAAATCACGCTCGACACTGTAACCTGAAAGACTTCCATCGGTCAGCACAAGCCCGAGGTGTGGAGCTTCGCCACCCATTCTAAGACACATAACATACGAAATATTTTCGCCACACCAAATATGTGTGTGACATTTTGTCGTCATACACGCTTTAGCACCGCAGGTGTAATCATCATTAAAAGGTGTGTATATCGAAATATCTTTCAGTGACGTAAAAATGTCCTTGTCGGTGGTGTTCGTGAACGTGTATCGCTCTGTGATTATATCGCCTGATTGAGAGGAAGTCTTTTTTACGGAAATGCCTTTAGGGCATTTAACCGTACCCCACTCGGTGTTTCCCTCAATCCAATTCATTTTGTATTTATCGTTTGCGTTTATCAATTCTTTCATAAAATTAATCCTTTCTGTTTTTTATTAATATTTCCACATCTTTATCGCACGGCTTTGTTGCCTGAATTGATTAGGAGTGACTTCTTTTATTTTCTTAAATACGCGGTTAAAATACTGACTGTTGTCGTAACCGCACATTTTATAAATGTCGTGTATCGGAATTTTTGACTCGCATAAAAGCAGACATGCGCGTTGAATTTTGAGCGCATTTATATAGTGAGTAATCGTAATGCCTGTGTGTTCTTTGAATACACGGCAAAGATGGCTTTTTGTTATACCGAAATGCTCCGAAAGAGCGTCAAGTCCTTTGATTTCAAGGTAGTTTTTCTGTATGTAATTTCCGATTGTTGATAAATCGGAATCGAATGTGCGTTTGGCATTCGGATTGCTGAAAGGAATGTGCTTGTACAATATGTCAACTATTGCAAGCATACAGTCGTTACGCATATCAACGTTGTTGTAAGCAGTGAGCGAATATGTGCGGATAATCGGGAGTAAGTCGGGAGGGAGCGATATAAGCGGAGTTTTGAAACATTCCGTTATTTTGTCGTATTGCGATTTAGTAAAATGCTCTTTTATGTATGCGTCCGAAAATTCTATACATATTCCCGAAAAAGCACCGTCTCCGAAACTTCTGTGCGGAGTTGATGCAGGAATCATAAGCGCGTCACCTGTGCCGACTTTGTAAAGCACGTTACCTAAATACATACACCGTTTGCCGTTGCAGACAATATAAATTTCATACGCACCGTGCGATTCGTATATCGGATTGACGTTGCCTTGAACTCTGTCCTCAATCCAAAAATAAATGTTGTCGGCAGTGTTTGACTGTAATACCTCCATAAATTTTCCGCTCCTTTCAAAATGTTTTTCGATATTTTGATTGTATATTATGATAATCAAATTTTCAATAGCAATATCACATTTCAGAGCAATAAATATCAAAATAGTTTCACTTTTAAAATGAAACAATTCTTGATTTATTCTAAATAAATGGTATAATTTAATTAATTATTTATTCGGAAAGGATTATGGTATTATGAAAGCAAAATTGACAAAGCCGCCTATGGGGTGGAACAGTTGGGACTGTTACGGTGCGAGCGTTACGGAGGAGGAAGTAAGACGTAATGCGGAGTATATGGCGAAAAATTTAAAGGAGTTCGGTTGGGAGTATGTGGTTGTTGACATACAATGGTTTGAGCCGAACGCGAAAAGTGCGGATTACAACAAAGATGCACCGCTTATAATGGACGAGTATTCACGTCTTATGCCTGCGGTAAATCGTTTCCCGTCGGCAGAGGGTGGAAAGGGCTTTAAACCGCTTGCCGATTATGTGCACAGCCTTGGATTGAAATTCGGTATACATATTTTAAGAGGTATTCCGAAACAGGCGGTAAGACAGAACACAAAGATTTTGGGTACAACTCATACGGCGGCGGAAATAGCCGATTTCGGAAGTGTATGTGATTGGAACGGCGATATGTGCGGTGTTGATATGAACCGTGACGATGCACAGGAATATTATAATTCGATAATCAAAATGTACGCCGAATGGGGTGTTGATTTTATAAAGGTAGACGATATTGCAAGACCGTATCACAAGGCGGAAATTGAGGGGGTACAAAATGCGATACAGGCAAGCGGTCGTGATATAATTTTATCGCTTTCACCGGGTGAAGCACCGCTTAAAGAGGCAAAACATCTTAATGAATATGCACATATGTGGCGAATGACCGATGATTTTTGGGACGGTTGGGAACAGCTTAAAAAGATGTTTGACTATTGCCGTAATTGGTTTCCGTATGTGTGTGACGGCAGTTATCCCGACTGCGATATGTTGCCGCTTGGCAGAATAGGTATTCGTTCGCATGGCGGTGACAGAATGACTAATTTCACGCGTGACGAACAACGAATGATGATGACTCTTTGGAGTATGTTTCGTTCACCGTTGATGTTTGGCGGCGATATGGTGTATAACGATGAATTTACGCTGTCACTTATGACAAACAAAACGATTATCGAAATCGACCAAAACGGTTATGCAGGCAGAGAAGTTTACAGAAAAGGTAATGAAATAGTTTGGGCGGCAAACGGAAAAGACGGTAAATATTACGTTGCTCAATTTAATATCGGTGAAGAAGAAATTACCGCAAAAACCGATTTGGCGTTTGTGGGTATTATGCCGAACGAGAATGTAAAAATAACCGAAGTATGGGAAAATAAAAAGGCAGAACTAAACGATAATACAATCATTTCAACTGTTCCGCCGCACGGTGTGAAATTGTTTGAAATCGTGCTATAATAAGCATACGAAGTGTGCGATAATTGTACCTAACGCAATTCCGCCGATAATATCGGACGGATAGTGAACGTACAGATATAATCTTGAAAACGCAATGACACTTGCCAACAAAAATGCGGGATACGCAAACATTATATCAGTGTGCAACAAAACGGCTGCGGCAATGAATGATGACATAGTGTGGCAAGACGGAAATGAATAGTCGTACGGTATCGGAATTAAAAGCGATACCGCACGGTTTATCCAACAAGGACGAGGACGGCAGATAATGTTTTTAAGTAAACAGTTGCCGATTAACACGCCCATAATAAGACCGACAAGTATGAGAACACCTGCTTGTCGGTATTTTTTATAACAGATTAATAGAAATGATATTGCTATCCAGATTATACCTCCGTCACCGAGTGATGAGCATTTTATCATTAACGAATCTAAGAATTTACAACGTAATTTATTTTGAATTAAGTCCAAAATCAGAAAATCAACTGTCTGTATCATAAAATCACACTTCTTTCTAAAATTCATTTCTATGTTTTATAAGATGATTTTATCATACAAATGTAAAATCTGATAGCATATAAATCTAAAGAATTTTTAAAATTTTTATAAAGTGCGTTATTCTTGACAGCAAAATTTAACTAATATATAATGAAAATAAACAGCGAAAGGAGCGAGAAAAATGGGGTTTAGGACAACAAAATTAGGCGAGCGGGTATCGGTGGATACGAGGAAAATGTCAAACGGTGAAAGTGAACTTTTTGAATTTGACGGAGATACCAAACCGTATTTTGTTGATTACACATTAACGGACTTTATTGTGAAAATGATAAATGAAAAACGTATAACAACGGCACAGATTGCGGATTTGAGTAATTTAGAGCCTAATTACATAAACAAACTGCGTATCGGGCAGATAAAGAAACCGTCACGAGATAAACTTTTGCAATTTGCATTCGGCTTATCGTTTACCGAAGACGAAACTCAACTGCTATTACGTTTGGCAGGACTTTGTGCATTGTATCCGAGATTTAAACGGGATTATATAATTATGACGTGTATAAGAGCAAACAAGAGTATTTGGGAATGTAATGACTATTTAATTGAAAACGGTGTAGATGGAGTGGTTACAGAAGAATAAAGATATTGACTTTTTATGTCAAAACAGGTATAATATTAATTAACTAAAACTATTTGGATATTCTATGCGATTAAGGGAGGTAAAAATGGGGGGCAAAAGGTCAATCATATCATTAATAATCGTCTGTCTTATAGGTTGTATGTTATGCGGCTGTGATAAAAAGCAGGATACAGAAAAAGAAATCGGCAAAAATGCACCTAAAATTGTGGTAGGCAGCGACAATTATCCGCCTTTCAATTATATAGACGAGAACGGAAAGCCGACAGGTATTGATGTTGATATTGCTACCGAGGCTTTTAAAAGATTGGGCTACCGTGTCGAATTTGTAAATATTGAATGGGAAGATAAAAAGAATTTAGTTGAAAACGGCGATATAGATTGTATTTGGGGCTGTTTTTCAATCAAAGGACGTGAGAACGATTATAAGTGGACAAAACCATATATGGTCAGCCGACAAGTGGTGGCGGTCAATAAAAGCAGTAATATATATTCTTTGAGTGACCTTGAAGGTAAAATTATTGCGGTTCAATCCACTACAAAGCCTGAGGAAATTTTTCTAAACCGTACCGACAGTAAAATTCCCGAAGTAAAAGAGGTGTTCAGCGTAGAGGACAGGGAGCAGATATACACATACTTGGGAAAAGGGTATGTTGACGCGATTTCGGCACACGAAACGGCGATAAAACAGTATATGCAGGACTATGATATGGATTACAGAATTTTAGACGAGAGCATATTTGTTACGGGAATCGGTGCGGCATTTGCTATAAATGACGATAGAGGAATTGAAGAAAAATTATCCGAAAAGTTTGATGAAATGCAGAAAGACGGCACAATGGAGATTATCGTAAGCAAATATCTTGCCGATGCATATAAGTATTTGGAGGTAGACAGCCTTGAATGATAAAAAGTTTGAAAATGTCCTCAGCGGTAAAAGTTTTTGGTATAAAGAAATTATATTCGGAATTATTTTTTTGATAATTGTATTTGTCGGTTCTGCACAGGTCGACAAAAAAGCAGCTGAATCTCAAGTCAATTCGACTATAAGTTATGTTAAAACTCAATGCTCAATATACGCAAGATACAATGACGCAACGGAAACAAAAACGCTTATGCGAGTTATAGTAAATACTCAACAGGTAAATCGAGATATAGAGTTTTGCGGTTCGGAGCTTGATGCGGAAGCGTTGAAAAAATATGCGACTGAACAACGTCTGACAGGTATTATAGTAATGGACGAAAACGGCAAAGTTGAAGAAGAGTGTAGCAGTGACGGATTAAATTCCGAAATCTTGAAAAAATATATACAAAAAACTGCAGTGCTTGACGTTGCAAAATATCCGAAAAAGACTTATACGGCACATATTGATTTTGCGGACGGTTCGTATGTCAACTTAGCGGCACAGGGAAGAATCGACAAAACAGGTGTGATAGTTGGATTTCATCATACTAATGCCGAGTATGCAAAAAATTATAACCTTACTGTGCAAAGCTTACTTTCGGGATATGATACATATCGTGACGGAATAATCGCAATAACAGACGGACACAAAATAGTGGCGTCTAACGATGAAAGTATGGTAGGTAAAAATGTTAATGAAAACGGGGTTGTCAGAAAACTGAGAAATAACGGTAAAATCGGCAAATTGATTAGAGTACAGAATAAGTTTGAAGGCTATTACGGCAGCATGGATAAGAGCAGAGATTACTATATATATGTGTATCTGCCGGAAAGTACGGTTTTTGAAATTGTACCGAGAAATATACTCTATGCGCTTGCGATTTATATAACATTGCTTATTATTATCCAACTTATTAAGCAGAGTTCGGAAAGAAAGTACCTTGTTGAACAGAATAAACGTGAGAAGGAATACAAGGAAAAGCTTATGGAATCAGCGAAAAAGGCAGAACAGGCAAACACTGCAAAGACGGAATTTTTACAGCGAATGAGCCACGATATTCGCACACCGATAAACGGTATACGAGGTATGATAGAGCTTGCGGATTATTACAGTGACGATTTGCAAAAACAGGAGGAATGTCGTAAAAAGATATGGGACGCGTCCGGATTGTTGCTTGAATTGATTAATGAAGTACTTGATATGGGTAAACTTGAATCCGGCGAAATTATTCTTGAAGAACGTGAATTTAATTTAAAAAAGTTGCTTGGTGACATTGTTAATGTGGTCGAGAAACAGTCGAAAGAATGTCAGCTGGAAATTGTTCAATGCGATTATCAGATTAAACATTGGAACTTGATCGGAAGTCCTATACATATAAAGCGTATGCTTATGAATATATTGAGCAATGCCGTTAAGTATAACAGGTACAAGGGCAAGATTATACTTGACTGCCGAGAGGTGAGCTGTATCGGTAATGCGGCACTGATTGAATTTATTTGTAAGGATACAGGTATCGGAATGAGTAAGGAATATCAGGAACATATTTTTGAGCCGTTCACGCAGGAATTTAACAGTGCAAGAAGTTCGTTCGGCGGTACCGGTCTTGGTATGCCGATTACGAAAAGCCTTGTTGAAGCAATGGGCGGTAATATTGAATTTGAAAGTGAAAAGAACGTCGGAACTACTTTCAGATTGAAAATTCCGTTTAAGATTGATGATTGCGTTCATATCGAAGAACCGACAGAGGAAGAACATAATGTTTCCATAGAGGGAGTACGTGTGCTTGTTGCGGAAGATAATGACCTTAATATGGAGATTACGGAATTTGTGCTTTCGTCAGTCGGTGCGGTGGTAATAAAAGCGTCAAACGGTCAAGAGGCAATAGAGATTTTTGAAAAATCTGAAGTCGGAGAAATTGACATTATATTGATGGACGTTATGATGCCGGGCGTTGACGGAGTGGCTGCAACACGAATTATACGCTCAATGAGCAGAGAGGACGCAAAGACAATACCGATTATCGCAATGACCGCAAATGCGTTTTCGGAGGATCGTCTCAGAGCAGTTGAGGCAGGTATGAATGAACATCTTTCAAAACCGCTTGAATCGACTGTTATTATTAAAACGATTGCGAAATATTTGAAAGAAGAATAATAAAAAAGCAGATACTGTGTTGTATCTGCTTTTTTTTGTACATTATATACAAATAATTCCAATAGAAATTGTGCGAAAGGTAAAAATTAACAAATACTATTTACAAATTAAGTAATATATGTTATTATATATACAGATAACAGGTAAAGTTATCCAAAAAATACTTAAATTATTTAATTTACAAAGGAGTGTGTTTACTATGTTAAAGAAAATTGTTTCAGGAATGTTGGCAGCGGGAATGATGTTGGCGAGTGTATCGGCATTTGCCTGTGATTGCGGATCGGAGTACAAAAAAACTTATGAGTATCCATATATCGGAAATGACAAGCACCAGGTAGCATACCACTGCAGTAATCCGAATTGCGATGATCCGTTTACATTGGTAGGAACATACGATTGTACATACGAGTGGGTTGAATATGAAAACCCGGATACATGGTCAATTTCGTGGGTTCAAATGTGTACTGTTTGCGGACATATTAAAGATTAAAACAAAATAAATGCCACATCGAAAGATGTGGCATTTTTGATTGTAAATAAAAGCATAATTGTTTTATCTACAATTTGATATATGCTTTAATGTACAAAATACAATTAAGATTTTTGCACACAATTAACAAATTTGCCGAAAGGACTTTATTTTTTGTCTAAAATGTAGTAAAATATTCCTTGTAGCGTTGTAGAACAGTAGTCTGTAAAAAACAGAACAAAATTTTTATGTAAAACGGAAGGACGGAGAAAAATGGAACAAAATTTACATCAAACGCAAACTGTTACAGTTATTGCACTTATAATCTTTGCATTAATAATGATTGCAATAGGTATATTCAGTGCAAGAAAGACGAAAACAATGGACGGATTTCTGCTTGGCGGCAGAAAAATCGGTGCATGGGTAAGTGCCTTTGCGTACGGTACGTCATATTTTTCTGCAGTTATTTTTGTAGGCTATGCGGGACAGCATGGCTGGAACATCGGTTTGGGCAGTATTTGGATAGGCATAGGTAATGCGATATTCGGCTGTCTGCTTGCGTGGATGCTTTTGGCAAAACGCACACGAACGATGACACATACTTTAAAATCAAAAACTATGCCTGAATTTTTTGAAGGGCGATTTAATTCAACAAAGATGAAAGTCTTTGCCGCAATTATTATATTCGTATTCCTTGTACCGTACAGTGCGGCGGTTTATAAAGGACTCGGCTCAATGTTCACAACGATTTTCCCAACGGTATCGGTTAATACTTGGATGCTTGTTATAGCTGTTTTGACGGCGATTTATCTTGTTCTCGGCGGATATGTCGCAACGGCATACACAGATTTTGTACAAGGTATAATTATGATTGTCGGAGTATTTGCAATGGTAGTTGCTATTGTTAAAAATCCGAACGTAGGCGGTTTTTCACACTTCTTCTCAAATCTTGCGTCTGTTGCCGATAACGGTGACAAAATAACGGGCGATCAGCTTACAAGCTGGTACGGCGGAGCAAATTGGAAATTCCTATGCGTAAATATTTTGCTTACAAGTTTCGGTACATGGGGACTTCCTCAAATGGTTAGCAAATATTATGCGGTTAAAGATATTAAATCAATTCATAAAGCGACTGTTATTTCAACAGTATTTGCACTTATAATCGGTGCGGGTGCATACTTTGTCGGCTCACTTTCAAGACTTGTTTTGAATAACCAACTGCCTGAAGGCGGAGTTGACGCGGTTATTCCGAATACATTGCTTACAGCACTCGGTGACCCTAATATCGTAACAACAATCATTCTTGCGGTAATACTTATTCTTTTGTTGTCGGCGTCAATGTCAACGCTTTCATCAATCGTTTTGTCATCTGCATCGGCTATTTCGGTTGACTTAATTCCGGCAGTGAATAAGAATTACAGCGGAAAAAATCAAATGATTTTAACAAGAGCACTCTGTCTTTTGTTCGTTGCACTTTCATACATATTCGCAACGGGCAACATTACGATTATAGTAAATATTATGTCATTCAGTTGGGGCATAGTATCAGGCTGTTTTATCGGTCCTTACATATGGGGTATTTATTCAAAGAAAACAACAAAAGCAGGTGCCTGGGCAGGTATGATTCTTGGATTTTTGACTGTTGCGGTTACAACAATCGTGCTTACATCAATGAATAACGCAAGCTGTGATACTGTATACGAAGCATTCAAGCTTGCCGCAAAGAAAGCACCTGAAATGGGTGTTGCCGCAATGGCTGTGTCACTTGCAACAGTGCCTGTTGTATCAATGTTTACAAAAAAATATGATGATAAATTCCTTGACGGAGTGTTTGCAAAGACCGCCGACGAGGATTAAAAAGGAGATATTATAAAAATGCCAATTACTGAACTACTTGAAAAAAACGCACAAATGTACGGTGATGAGGTAAGCCTTGTGGAGATTAACCCAAAGGCTATGGAACACGCAAAGGTTACATGGAGAGAATACTCTCTTATTGAAACAAACCCTATGGAGGCAGGTCGTACCGAGATAACTTGGAAAGAGTTTGACAAAAGGTCAAACCGATTTGCAAATTTGCTTCTAAGCCGTGGTATTAAAAAAGGCGACAAGGTTGCTATACTTCTTATGAACTGTCTTGAATGGCTGCCGATATACTTCGGTATATTGAAAGCCGGAGCAATCGCTGTGCCGTTAAATTACAGATATACGGCTGACGAAATTAAGTATTGTCTTGAGCTTGCAGAGGCTGATGTGCTTGTGTTTGGTCCTGAATTTATCGGCAGAGTTGAGGAAATAAGCGACAGAATACCTGGCGTAAAGCAGACGTTTTATGTGGGTGCGGAATGTCCTACATTTGCGGAGAGCTATGACTATCTTGTTAAATTTATGCGCAGCATTAAGCCTGATGTTGAAATAACTGACGACGATAATGCCGCAATATATTTTTCATCGGGAACAACAGGTTTCCCGAAAGCGATTTTACACGCACACAGAAGTCTTGTTCATTCCGCAATTGTTGAACAAAAACATCACGGACAAACTCATGATGATGTATTCTTGTGCATACCTCCGCTTTACCATACGGGTGCAAAAATGCACTGGTTCGGAAGTCTTATTTCGGGCGGTAAAGCCGTACTTCTAAAGGGTATAAAGCCCGAATGGATTTTACAGGCGGTGTCGGAAGAAGAATGTACAATAGTATGGCTTTTAGTGCCGTGGGCACAGGATATACTTGATGCGATTGAAAGCGGTGAAGTAAAACTTGACAAATACAAACTTGACCAATGGCGATTAATGCACATAGGTGCGCAACCTGTTCCGCCGAGTCTTATCAAGAGATGGAAGAAGTATTTCCCTAATCATCAGTATGATACAAACTACGGCCTTAGCGAATCAATCGGACCGGGTTGTGTACATCTTGGCGTTGAGAATATACATAAAGTCGGTGCAATCGGTAAAGCCGGTTACGGTTGGGAAGTTAAGATTGTCGATAAAGACGGAAATACCGTTAAGCAAGGCGAAGTCGGCGAACTTTGCGTAAAAGGTCCGGGTGTAATGCGTTGCTATTATAATGATAAAAAGGCTACCGATGAAGTGTTAAAGGACGGTTGGCTTTTGACGGGTGATGTTGCGAAAGAGGACGAGGACGGATTTATTTACCTTGTTGACAGAGCGAAAGATGTTATCATTTCGGGAGGTGAAAACTTGTATCCGGTACAGATTGAGGACTTTTTGAGAAAACATGATGCAATTAAGGACGTAGCCGTTATCGGTTTGCCTGATACAAGATTGGGCGAGATTGCGGCGGCAATTATTGAATTAAAGCCTGACCACGTCTGTACGGAGGCAGAAATCGAAGATTTCTGCAAAGAATTACCGAGATATAAAAGACCGCATAAGTTTATTTTCGCAGACGTTCCGAGAAATCCTACGGGTAAAATCGAAAAACCTAAACTTCGTGAAATTTATTGCGGTGAAAGCGTTGTCGCAAAACAAATTGAAAATTAATATTAATTCAAGAAAGGTGTCGCTATGACACCTTTTTTGTTGCAAAATTTTTGAGTTTGTATTATACTGTCTGTAAATAATATGTGAAAAAGATGTGAGTTATAATGGTGGATTATGAAATTAAATATACAAATCGAAAAACGCTTGCGATATATATAACGAAAGACGCAAGAGTGGAAGTGCGTTGTAACAAGCGTGTACGCAAAGCGGATATTGAACGGTTTATCTGTGAAAAAGAAAAGTGGATAAATGAAAAACTTGAATTAATGCGTAACAGAAAGAGTGTGTTGCTCGGCAACGGAAGTAAGATTTTGTACTTGGGTAAGGAGTACGAAATTGTTGTTTCCGAAAGTAAAGAGGGGATGTGTGACGATAAATTTTTTGTACATTCGAACAGTGATGAAAGATACGTTTATATCGTTTTAGAGAAGTTTTATAAACAAAAAGCAAAAGAAATAATAGCTGAACGGCTGCACAAATATGAGCAGATTATGGGCTTGTATTCAACCAAATTCGGTATAACGTCCGCAAATACAAGGTGGGGTTCGTGCAGCGGAAAGAACAGTATAAACTTCACTTGGAAACTTGTTATGGCGGATATTGATGTGATAGATTATGTTGTCGTGCACGAAATCGCACATATAAAAGAAAAAAATCACGGTAAGAAATTTTGGAGCTTGGTCGGCAAATATTATCCGAATTATAAATCTGCAAGAGTGTATTTAAGAAATTTATCGGCAAGAATACAGCAAGATAACTGGATATAAAATCTTTAAAAAAATTTTTTAAAAATGCAACGTTTTCCTTGGGCCGATTGTTTTATATATGAGGACCTCAAAATAGAAAAAATGCCGAATTTTTTCGGCATTTTTTTGTTTTTGCAACTTATTATCCTATATATAGGACTTAGTTTGTGATATAATTTAATCAATTAAAAGTTTAAGTGGGGTGAAAAGTATGGATATATCAATCAAAAGCGTGGGGATTTGCGTCACCGGACAGTGATTATGATGTGAGATTTATATATGTACGCAATAAAGAGGATTATTTGAAATTGAATAAAAATCGTGATGTTATAGAGTGGCGACTTGATGATGTTCTTGACATAAACGGCTGGGATATACAAAAAGCGCTTAGGCTGTTGTACAAGTCCAACCCGACTTTGATTGAATGGAGTATGTCGCCGATGGTATACAAGACAACACCGCAATGGGAAAAGATTTCGGGAATTATAAGTCAGTATTTTCTTGAAAAAACAGGTGTGTATCACTATTTGAGTATGGCAAAAGGGAATTACAGAGAATATTTGAAAACCGATGAAGTGAAATTAAAAAAATATTTTTATGTTATAAGACCTATTCTTGCATGTAAGTGGATTTTGGATAAGAAAACCGCACCGCCTATGTTATTTTCGGAATTGATGAATGAGTGCCTTGACGATGAATTGAAACCGGAAATAAATCGCTTGCTTGAAATAAAAAAACAAACTTCCGAACTCGGAAAAGGAAAAAGAATTGATGTTATAAACGACTATATCGAAAAAGAACTTGCGGAAATAGAAAAGAAAGCCGATATAATTGAAAATAAATATAACGATTGGGAGATTTTAAATAAAATATTTTTAGAAATATTAGAGCAGTAGGGGTGGAAATATGGCATACAGTGAGCTTATAAAGAATTTTGAAAATATTCGTGATTATATAAGTCAATTTTATGTGTACGGATTTAAAAGACGTAAAGATTATGACAAAAAAAGCAGCAGGAGTTATGATAATGAACGTCGAAGAATTGAAAGTTGGCTTGGGGAATATATGTGTTTCACAAATGAGTCGGACGGCAAAAGTGCTTTTTTATCACTGGACAGCAGGACTGTTTTGCATAATCCTCTATACAAGGCATTTAAGGCAAAAAGCTTTACCGATAAGGATATAATGCTGCATTTTTACATACTCGATATTTTGAAAAACAAAAGTCTTTCGTCAAGTGAAATTGCCGATGAAATAACGAATGAATATTTCTCAATGTTTGAGAGTGTCAAGGAATGTGACGAGTCAACCATAAGAAAAAAGTTAAACGAATATGAAAAATTGGGGCTTATAAAAAGTGAAAAGCAGGGCAGAAAAAGAATATATAGTTTAAACGAATGTGATGTTGATTTGAATAAGTGGAGAGATGCACTGTCATTTTTTACGGAGGTTAATCCTATCGGAGTTATCGGCTCGTATTTGCTTGACAAATTTGACAATGAAGAAAATCCGTTCAGATTTAAACATCACTATATATTCAACGCACTTGAAAGTGAAGTGCTGTATGATTTGCTTGATATAATGAATGGCAACTGTAATGCGGAAATAAAATTATTTTCAAACAATATGCAAAAAATAAAAACATATAAAGTTTTACCGCTTAAGATTTATGTCAGTACATATTACGGCAGACGATATGTTTTGGTGTGGAATTATCTTTTTAAACGCTTTGCATTTTACAGACTTGACAGAATAAAAGAGTCTTGTAAGTCGAATGAATGTATAAATAAAAATGAAATGATGATGAGAGCCGATACAGTTGTGCAAAAATTATGGGGAGTGTCGTTAGGAAAAGAAAACTACATCGAAAAGCTTGAAATGACTGTCCGCATAGCAAATGGCGAGGAATATATTTTAAAACGGCTCGAAAGAGAAAAAAGAAACGGAACTATCCAAAAACTTGCAAACGGTGATTACAAGTTTACGGCGGAAGTATATGACGCGTCGGAAATGATACCGTGGATAAAAACATTTACAGGCAGAATAGTTGAAATAAAGTGCAGTAATGAATGTGTTGAAAAGCAAATAAAAGAAGATTTTGAAATGATGAAGAGGATATATGAGGTGCGGTAATGATATTCAGTGAAATTTACGGAGAATATTTTAATGCAGTGGCAAAAATCCTGGATACAGCAGTGCGTGGCGGGTTAAATGAAAATGATATAATCAGCATTGTCGGCAAAAGTGCATTCGGTGAAAGTATACTTAGTCTGCCGCAAAAAATAAAAAATGAGAAGTGGGGACTATTAACGTCCGATTTGAAAACTCCGATAAAAAACAAACCGCAGATGCCGTTGACCGATACGGAAAAAAGATGGCTCAGAGCGGTTTTGAACGATCCGAGAGTGAAGTTGTTTGATGCGGACATAAAAGGCTTGGAGAATGCAGAGCCGTTATACAGTCAGGATATGTTTGTGTATTTTGACAGGTATAATGACGGTGATCCGTATAGTGACGAACGATATATAAGGAATTTTAAAACTGTTTTAAAAGCCTTGCGTGAAAAACGTAAAGCAGTCGTTAAATTCAGAGGCAGAACAAGTAAAGTGCATAATAAATCGGTGATACCGTACAACATAGAATATTCACCTCAGGACGACAAATTCAGATTACAGTCATATGCAAGACATACTTTGTGGACGATTAATATTGCACGAATTGAAGATTGCAAGCTTGACGAAAAATTTGAAAGGACAGTTTCGTATAAAGTAAAAAAGGAAAAATTGGTGATTGAACTCACCGATGAAAGAAATGCACTTGAAAGAGCAATGCTGCATTTTTCTCATCTTGAAAAGAAAACAGAAAAAGTTTCAAACGACAGGTATAAGATTACTTTGTATTATGATAAAGATGATGAAACGGAGCTTTTAATAAGAGTTTTGGCGTTCGGACCTGTAATGAAAGTAACGGAGCCGGAATCGTTTATCGAGCAGATAAAACAAAGACTTAGAATGCAAAATAATTTAAAAAAATAGTGTTTCGCAACTTTTTTTCCGTGAAAAGAACAACTCATATGTGTATAATTAAAATCAATAAAGGTGCTAACAGCAATCGGTTCTACATAAGATTACCTGTTTTTGCTGACAGGTTTAGCGGGTTCGACTCCCGCATTGTTTATTAGAAGAGCACCTTGTATCTACATGAACAATTAAAGGTGCTAACAGCAATTTTTTAGATGCAAAATGAGCTACGATGAAAGTCGGAACTCTATTTAACAAAAAGCACCTTGCTATAAAGGCACACACAGCAATGATTTTTTGACTGATCCATATATTCAAAATGTGCCTTGTTTTTTTATTTTAATTATCAGGAGGGATTTTCAATGCTTGAATTATTAAAAGAGAAATCTAACAAAACATATACCGAAAACGGAGCGGTTACATACAAGGGAACAAAATCATATTGCCTTGATTTGTTTTCAACAATCGGTGCGTTAAGAAGTGCCGATGAAACAGAAATTGTAAAGCGATTTATCAGAGCATATAACGAAAATCCCGATATGGCAATGAAAATTTTGTTTTATGCAAGAGATGTTCGCGGCGGAATTGGCGAAAGACGTGTGTTTCGTATAATACTTAAATTCCTTGCATTATATAACAAGCAGTCGCTTATTAAAAATATAAAATATGTCGGCGAATACGGACGGTTTGACGATTTGCTTGTACTGCTGTATACCGATTGCAAAGAATATGTTATAAAATTTATAAAAGAACAGCTTGAACAAGACATTGATTTAATGGCAGAAGGTAAGAATATATCGCTTTTGGCAAAGTGGTTGCCATCAGTAAATGCGTCAAATAAAGCGACTAAATACAATGCCCGAAAAATAGCCAAAGCACTCGAAATGGATAACTGTGAGTATCGAAAAATGCTTTCACGTTTGAGAAACTATATTAAAATAATCGAAAATAATCTTAGAGAAAAAGACTATACATTCGATTATTCATATCAACCGTCCAAAGCATTGATGAAATATCGAAAGGCATTTATACGAAACGATAAAGACAGGTATAGCGAGTTTTTGCAAGATGTACAATCTGGAAATGCGAAAATCAATACGGAAACTCTTACGCCATACGATATTATTGCTCCTATTATCAATGAAGATACAGTAATAAGTGATGAGGAAAGAAAAAGTCTTGATATAACGTGGGATAATCAAGCTGATTACACAAATGATGAGAATGCTGTTGTTGTAGCTGATACGTCGGGTTCAATGTATTGGTGCAGTGCAACTCCGAAACCGATTTCGGTAGCGTTTTCACTCGCAATATATTTTGCGGAAAGAAACAGCGGTGATTTTAAAAATCACTTTATTACTTTTTCGTGCAATCCGCAACTTGTTGAGATTAAAGGTAAGGATATTTATGAAAAAGTGAAGTATTGCGAAACTTTTGCGGAATGTGCCAATACCGATATTCAAGCGGTGTTCGACCTTGTTTTAAGTACGGCGGTGAAAAATAAAACATTGCCTGAAGATATGCCGTCAAAATTGTATATAATATCGGATATGGAATTTGATTATTGTGCGGAAAATTCTGATGTTACAAATTTTGAATACGCAAAGGAAAAGTTTGAACAGAACGGATATGCTTTGCCTAAGGTGGTGTTTTGGAATGTTGCAAGCCGCAATATGCAATCACCTGTAGAAATGAATGAGCAAGGTGTGACGCTTGTTTCCGGTTGCAATCCGAGAATTTTTTCAATGGTTACGGAAGATAAGTGTACTCCGTATGAGTATATGCTTGATGTGCTTAATCAAGAGAGATATGCTGATATTAAGGCATAAAAAAGGCGAGATGGTTTTTGCTGTCTCGCCTTAATTTTCGTATGGGGTGATTTGTTCGGAAATATCAGATGAACAGTGTGGTTTTAAATGTTTTAGTCGGTTATACATTCTGACGGCAGTGCCGGAATCGTTATCTTTCAGATAATCAAGAATGACGGTGGCGGCTTTGTCATAATCACCTTCAATCTCGTAAATTTGTGAATAAAGCACAATATCGGTGGAGCTTTTCTCTGTGTGAGAATCAAGTATTTTTCTTGCCCCGTCAATATTTCGGTCGGCGATAAGGTCGCATATATGCGAGAGGGAGGTGCGGACATATTCTTGGACTCCGAAAGGGGTAAAGATAAATGTATACCAAAGAACAGAAAGAGCGAGCACTAAAGGAATTTGAACGATTAGGTTCAGTACAGGCAGTAGTAACTCTTCTTGGTTACCCATCAAGACATACCTTGTATGACTGGTACAGAAATAAAATAGCAGATATTGCTGATTATCACGGTTCGCTTGATAAAGAATATCAAATTAAACAAAAATATATCAATGCACCCAATCACCCTCGTAATCCTGATGCGAATTTGAAGTTAGATGCAATTAAACGTTGCTTTTCTCTTGGAGAAGGTGTAGAATATGTATCAAGAGATATTGGTTACAGCCGTGCCAGTATATATTCATGGTACCGCAAATATCAGAAATTTGGAGTTGCAGGGCTTATGTCATCTAAGAAACAAATAAAAAGAGAAAATATAGATTTTAATACAGAACCTTCAAAACAACAGGAAATTTCAGAATTGCAGGAGCAAATCAAGCAGTTACAAATGGAAGTTGATGTATTAAAAGAAGCATTAAATCTGCTAAAAAAAGACCCCGGCATCAATATAACGGAGCTGAAAAATCGCGAAAAAGCAGTGATTATTGATGCCGTAGAAGATAAGTATTCACTGCATCAGCTGTTGAAATGCCTGTGCATGGCAAAAAGCAGCTACTACTATCAGAGAGCTGTAATGAAGCAGTCTGATAAATATGCCGAAATCCGTATACGAATAAAAATAATCTTTCAAGAAAACAGGAATTGTTATGGATACAGGCGTATCCATGGCGAACTCAAAAAAATAGGAATTACTGTTTCAGAAAAAATTGTACGTCGAATTATGAAAGAGGAACATTTAACAGTACCGACAAAACGTATGAAAAAATACAGCTCATATAAAGGTGAAATCACACCGGAGGTAGACAATATAATCAACAGGGATTTTCACGCAGAACAACCAAACACAAAATGGCTAACGGACATAACCGAATTTGCTATTCCGGCAGGAAAGGTATATCTTTCACCTGTTATTGATTGTTTTGACGGTATGGTTGTCAAATGGAATATCGGAACAACACCGGATTCTATCTTAGTCAACAAAATGCTTGAAGATGCTATTGGTACATTATTACCGTCAGAACATCCTCTTGTACATACAGACAGAGGATGTCATTATCGATGGACGGGATGGATAGAACGTATGCAAGCTGCCGGGTTAACACGTTCTATGTCAAAAAAAGGATGTTCACCGGACAATGCAGCTTGCGAAGGATTTTTCGGGAGATTAAAGAACGAAATGTTTTATGGGCGCTCGTGGGTAGGTGTATCAATGGACGATTTCATAAATGAAATTAACAGCTATATCGAGTGGTATAATACAAAACGAATCAAGCAGTCACTGGGCTATATGAGTCCGGCAGAGTACAGACATAGTCTTGGATTAACAGCATAAAATAGTCCAAGAATATGTCCGCACCTCCCTCTCATATATTGCTCTTGCTCACGGTTGCTGCGGACATAGCCGGTAGATTCTTGTATCGGATTAACCAGATTGTAACGTCTTATATCTGTATACATATGTATCATATTGTTAAGGTCAAAGAAAACAGCAATTATAGTCGGAAGGATAAATATTACACCAATCAGTATGTACAGATATATTTTGAAAGGGAACAGAAAATCATCAACTTTAATCATTGAAAGTTTAAATTTTAGTTTATCAACATTTTTGTATCTTGATGCTATTTCACTTTGCGTGCATTTCTTTATTATTTTGCCAAGCCTTCCGCGAATTTTTGATTTTTTATCGGTGGTATTTTTTGTAAGCATAAATTTCATAAGCATACCGATTGCGTAAATATCCGTTCGATTGTCGGATTGAGTTCCGACTCCGCCTTGTTCGGGTGCCATAAAAATCGGCGTACCGGCAAAAACAGTATCTTTTGGTGTGTTGATTTTGTTCAATCTCGAATTGCCGAAGTCAATAAGATAAAATTTGTCCTCTATTTGCGAATACATCACATTATTCGGAGAAATATCTCTGTGAATTAAGTTATCGTTGTGAATCGGTTTTAATATGTTGCATAGTGCGGTTGCCATTTTGATAACAAACTTTTTGCCGAAACAGGTACCTTTACTAAGCATTGATTCTATTGTGTAGCCCTGTATACATTCTTCATATAATATGTATTTATCGTTTTCGGGACTGTAAAATAATTCTTTGATTTTAGGTACACCGTCATAATCCTTTTCTTGAATTATTTTGTATATTTCAAATTGTGGTCTGTCAAGTATTTTCTTAATGTATAGTTTGTCATCTTCTGTACATTTTACTCTGAATGTAGTAAGATTGTCGTTTAACGGACATATAATTCTGTATTTTATCATAAATATTCCCCCCTATATACTAAGTATACCATTAATTTCTTCATATATCAACAAGATATTTGTACAAAACACACAAACAAATTAACCCTGCCAGGAACTGCAAAAGCGATTGCAAGAGATTATAATGAAATTATCAAATTGATACGGGGAGTGTCAAACTCTAAGATTAACACTGACAGTCCGATACATTTGTGTCGCATTTTGATAAAATATAGAATAATATAATCTGGTAGGAGTGTGAAAAGTGTGGCAAAAAAAATGTCAGAATTGAAAACAGAGGAGCTGACTGAAATATTAAAACAAACAACAGATATAGATGTTTTTTTAGATGACAATGAGTTACTTCCGAATGTATCTTTAGCAGAATATATTAATGAACTTGTGGAAGAAAAAAAGACTAAAATTGCGGATGTTGCAAGAAAGGCACATATGAGTTCGTCATATTTGTATAAATTGGGTGAGGGAAAACGTAAGTCACCGACGCGAAATAAAGCCTTGCAGATTTGTTTCGGACTTGGACTGGATATAGATGAAAGTAATGAACTTTTGAAATTAGCGGGCGTAGGTGTGCTTTATTCAAAAATTGCACGCGACAGCATTATTATGTTTTGTCTGGAAAAAAAACACAGCATTTTAAAGTGTGAAGAATTGCTTGAAAAATACAAGGAACTGTCAATTATTAATGAGAAGTAATTATATGGGGTGAAATTATATGGACATTTTTAAAGTAATTAAATGTGACGGTAAAGATTGCGGAAACGACGTGTTTGTGTGGAAATTTCCGGGTGAGGATTTTAATACACTATCACAACTGATTGTACATGAGTCACAAGAGGCAATATTTTTTAAAGACGGACAAGCGCTTGATACGTTCGGACCGGGAAGATATACATTACATTCGCAGAATATACCGCTTATTCGCAGATTGGTTAATTTACCGTTTAACGGTGAATCGCCGTTCCATTGTGAAGTATATTTTATAAATAAAACCGTATCAATGAATATTCGTTGGGGTACACCGACGCCGCTTCAAATTGAAGACGCAAAATATCGTATTATGATACCTGTAAGAATGTTCGGACAATTTGCGATACAGGTTGCGGAGAGTAAAAAGCTGTTGATTAAATTAGTAGGAACGACTCGTGAATTTAATCAGAAAACTTTATCCGATTGTTTTAAGGGGATTTTGCTTACAAACATAAGAGATTATGTTGCCAAAATGTTTGTGCAGAAAGAAATTTCAATTCTTGAAATACAATCATATTTGAAAGAAATATCAAACACAATAGCCGATGATTTGAGAGCGGAATTTACGGAATACGGATTGGAACTTGTCAATTTCAACGTAAATGAAATATCCGTTCCCGAAAACGACCCCGCGTATTTGGAACTTCGTAAGGCGAAGTCCGAAAGAGCAAAGATGGATATACTCGGATATAATTATCAGCAGGAAAGAATGTTCAACGTTCTTGACAGAGCTGCGTCAAACGAGGGTACTTCGTCAGCCGTGATGGGTGCCGGAATGGGACTCGGGATGGGTTTGAATGTCGGAAATGCAGTAGGCGGAGCAATGAATGAGGCAATCAACGACAATATAAAACCTCAAAATAATGAGCAGGAAAAACCGGAACAACCGCATGAGGATAACGGTATTGTTTGTGAAAACTGCGGTGCAAAGTTGCCGGAGGGAGCAAAATTCTGTTTAGGTTGCGGTCAGAAGATAGTTCCGAAAGGTAAAAAAATCTGCCCATCGTGCAATGCCGAATTGCCCGAAGAGGCAAAGTTCTGTTTTGTGTGCGGTGAAAAACTTGAAAAGACTTGTTCAAAATGTGGCGCTGTAATTCAACCGGGAGCAAAATTCTGCCTTGAATGCGGTGAAAAGGTACAGTAGGAGATGAAATGATATAATGGAAAATGTAATTTGTCCAAATTGCGGTTTTCAGTTTCCGCTTGATAAATCAAGAGATTTTTGCTTTTGTTTAAAATGCGGTACTAAAATAGAAGTGCCGAAATATGAAGAAATTCAACCGGAAGTACAAAAGGTAAAACCGACAGAACAACCGGAAGTAAAAAATGAAACACCGAAGAATGAACCGAAAAGTAAGGTTGACAGTGCTTTGGAAGAGGTTGAATTTTATTACGATACAAGTTTTAATAAAAAGGAATATGCAGATACGGAAAATCAACCTACATATTATTTGAAAGCACAGGATTTACTTATTGACTTGTCTACGGAATTTGAAACAGATTGGCGTATATGGTGGGAAGTATCAAAGCCCATTGATTACAAGTGTACGGAATTTACGGAGGAGTGCCGTCCGTATACGGTAAATGATATGTATTTTCAAAGGGCGGTTGACTATGCACCGATTGAACAGAAGAAAGAGCTTATAAAACTCGGTGATGAATATAAAGAGAGAAAAGAAAAGTTTTTCAAAAAGTTTGATGAGCAGGCTGAAAAAAGAAAAGCGGAAGAAAAGGAACGGCTTGAAAAAGAAAAGGCAGAAGAACAACGGCGATTAGAAAAAGAGAAAGCAGAAAAAGAAAAGGCAGAGAAAGAACGATTAGAAAAAGAAAAAGCAGAAAAAGAAAAGGCGTAGAAAGAGCGATTAGAGAAAGAGAAAGTCGAAAAAGCCGAGGCGGAAAAGAAAAAGGCAGAGGAAAAAAAGCAAAAGAAAGAGCAAGAAGAAAAACAAAAAGAAGAGGGGACAAAGCAAATCGCTGTGTTAAATCCTCAATTATATGTTGAACTTGTAGGTAAAAATTATGATAAAGTTGACGGCGGATATTTCACAACCAACAATGCAAACGGTGAAAAAATTATTGTTGCATTGCGTGTTGTTTCAAAAATTATGTATCTAATCGGTTTTCGTGAGGCTGCGAGTAATAATGCGTTATATTGCGATCAATCAATGACTGTGAAATTTAATACACAAGGCGATATTGTTGACTTCGGAAACAGACCGATTATGTTTTTGCCGGATAACGGTAAGCTAAATATTTCTTATGTTTATACGGGTGACTTGAGCATTAATGATTATAAGCTGGACATAAATGCGGACTACGTTGACCAACTTATGAAAAATTCAAAAAAAGCATTTATAAAAAGTAAGATTTTCAAATAGGGGTGATTTTAAATGAGTGAAAGAGTTTGCCCACACTGCGGAGCACCGTTAGAGGGTGTGTCAATTTATGATGATACAATTTGCGATTACTGCGGAAGTGAAGTAAAAGGAGAGAAAAGAGAAGAAACTCAGACACAAACTCAAAGAGTAAGAGAAAAATCTAAATATAGAATAAATTGGGTAGATACTTATGTAACAGACAGTAATTATACAAATCGACAGAGATGTGTTGCAATTCCAAAAGGTGAAAAAAGAGCGTTAAAATTTAAAGTATATTTCGATGCAGTAAGAGAAGATGCGATTGAAAATGCAAGGTTGGCTTTCTTTTCATTTAAAACACGAAAGATTGTAGCAGAAGATATGATTAAAACAGAATTAAAAAAGGGAGATACTACCATTACATATCAAAAGCCGATTGGTTCTTTTGATGAAGGTGAATATTGGGTGGGATTAACTCTTGATGGAGGAACTGATTTTTTCATGTTTAAACTCATAATTGGAAATGCACCACGTATTAAAGAATACATAAATACAGCAGGAAACAGAGAAGTTTGTGCACAAAGGGCATTAAATATGTGCAGAACAAGAAAGTTATCTGCAGCAGGAATGATTCCTGTTCAGTCAAATATTATGAGTATACCATACGGAGCAAAATATAAAGAATTGCTTGGAATACCTGAGGGTGTGGAAACGTATATGATTTTTGAAACATCTTTAAGAAAAGCAAAAAAAGGATTGGCAATTTGCAGTGACGGAATTTATTTAAAAGCCGATTCCAAAAGAGTACATTTAAGCTGGTATGACTTTTTATTGATGCAAATCAGCACTACGGATGGTGGTTTTAAATTATCGGAGTATTGGTTTGTGAATTGGTCGGGAGGATCAGAGTTAATGGCAGAAATGCTTTCCGATATACAAAGAAGAATTATAGATGATATATATTTTAAATAATATAAAAATCGAATAAGAAAGGAATTAATAATATGAAGAAAAATTTGATTATATCTTCCGGTATAGTATTTATAATGCTTATTTTATCTACATTGACATTGTTTACGCATACTATAAAAACACCGGCGTTTGTTATAGGATACATATTTTTAGACATTGCGATTGTATTGCAGATAATTCCTTGGGGAGTTTTGAAATTTAAAAACAATTTGGAATTTTTAAGAGTGCCTTATATCATTGCTTACGGAGTATATCTAATTATTCAGTTTATATTGTTTAAGACGGTTATCAGAATGACGCCAATGATTACAATGAGTGTTGTTCTTTTATGCTTGATGGGTATTGCTCAGCTTATATTGTATGGTGCGTTTGGCAGTATAGAAAAAAATCAGACAAGCGGAGAATATAGTTTCTATACCGAAAGTCAACGCCATATAAATTTGATTTTGGTAAGCGTCAATGACGACGGTTTAAAAACTGAATTAAAAAAGGCAGTTGACAATATTAAATACGGTAATCGAAAAAGCAGTGTAAACAGTATGGAGCTTGAGGACAAGATTGAGGGTACTATTGAGGAAATCGGCAGATATGTTGAATCCAATGAAGTTGTCGAGGCGAAAAAACTTGTTTCTAAATTGAATTTATTTATTGAAAAAAGAAATGTAATGTGTTAGCGGAAGGAGAGAAAAAATAATGAATTTTGATATCAGTGCAATGAAATTACGTGCAAAGAGTTTGGTAAAACAGTGTGGTATGACGCCGGCACTTATAGAGGCAATGTTATGGGGGTTGAGAGTGATTGCTGTTATGTGTGGATCTTTGAGTACACAGAATGGGTCAATAGGAGGCTATATCATATCGGGTGTTACAACGTTGCTTTTGATATTTTTGCCTGTGGGAAGTGAATGGTATACTTTAAATGTGGCAAGAGAAGAAACGCCGGAGTTTCAATCGGTTTTTGACGGCATCACAAAAATGCCGATTAAGGTGCTTTTAATTACGATAATAAGAAGTATTATGTGCTATGTATTTGCTATATTTTTAATTGTTCCGATAATATTCCCGATATATTGGTTCAGACCTGTTTTCTACATAGCAAAGGACAAACCGGGAATGTCGTTTATAAAAGTTATGGCTGAAAGTATTAAATTGATGAAAGGCAATAAAATGGCTTGGTTTAAACTTGATTTGTCATTCATCGGTTGGTATATATTAAATACAGTTACACTTGGTTTTGCAGGTTTTTATTCGTTGCCGATTATGAAAACAACGTATGCGGAATTTTATGACTTTATCAAGGGTAAGAATGAAATGTTCTGATTTTCGGAAAGGGGAATTTATTATGAAAAAAATAATTACATTAATTTTAGTAGGTTGTATGGCACTTTCAATAGGCGGGTGTGCAACAGAACAAGATGAACCAAAGTCATCATCTTTTATTGACTCAAATAATATGGATGAAACAAACAAAATAATAGCGGTAAAAAGCGGATATATTTATTCATTTTCTGATGAAGTACCTGTAGGTCCTGCGATTGATAGTTTTTTACATACAAACACTTGGAAATACTTTAAGAGTGAAGATAATATGGACGTTGTACAATGTACCGGAAATTGCATGTATAATGATAAAAAAGTTGAGGCGAAAATTCAGTTTGTGGTAAATGATGACGATTCGTTTGAAGTCAACTCTTTATCATTAAACGATATTGATCAAGAGTTGACTAATATATTAGCTTTTCTTGGAAAAGCATATGAGTATGCCGGAGTTACTGTTGATTTGGATGATATTACGGACGAAATTGACGGCGGTGCACAAAATAGCGCACCTCAAAACAGTACGGCACAAACATCTGCTACAACCGCTGAAAACGGCGACATTGGTATTATAGATACTGATGATTATAATTTGGACGAGTATTATATATCGGACACAATTCTTGATAAGCTTAGTCAAGACGAAGTCAGAACACTTTTAAATGCAATGTACGCACATTACGGCTATACATTCACCACCGAACAATATGCACAGTTCTTTAGCTCAAAACCGTGGTATTCTTCAAGAGGTACATCAATGTCGGATTGTGAAAGTATGTTCAACGATTACGAAAGAAAGAACAAAGAAACTATAACCGCTTATGAATCAAGAAAAGGCTGGAGATAAATAACACCGTAGAGTCAACCGTAAAGGTTGGCTCTTTTTTTGTATGCGATGGCAATACAGCTTATCCTTATTTATATACTGTATAAATGGGGTGGTTTCAGTGAAAGGGAAAATTAAAATCAATGATGAATTAAAAGCAAGTTACAGACGTGGGATTGTAAAGGAACTGTATTCAAGAAAAATGATAACGGAGCAGCAGTACAAGAGATTGCTTATGAAATAAGTGACAACGGGGAGGTGTCGGCGGTGCTTAAAGTGGCGGCATATGCGCGTGTTTCGACTGACAAGGATGATCAGATAAATTCACTTACAAATCAGCGTGAGTATTTTGAAAGCTACATAAAGTCAAAGGACGATTGGGAGTTTGTCGAAGTATATTTTGACGAGGGTATCACAGGCACTCAAACCAAGAAACGAAAAGGTTTTAACCGTATGATTAACGATTGTAAAAACAAAAAAATAGACTTGATTTTAACAAAGGAAGTCAGCCGTTTTGCAAGAAATACTGTTGACACGTTGAATTACACTCGTATGTTAAAGGAATATGATGTAGGTATATTTTTCATCAACGATAATATTGATACACGTCAAAATGACGGCGAGTTTCGTTTGGCGATTATGGCATCTGTTGCACAGGAAGAAAGCCGAAAAATTTCAGAACGTGTGAAATGGGGACAAAGACGTGCTATGGAAAACGGTGTTGTGTTCGGAAATAACAGTATTGTCGGATTTGATATTAATGACGGTGTATTGTCTGTTAATGAAAGTGAGGCAGAAGTTGTCAAATTAATTTTTCATAAGTACGTAAATGAGGGTAAAGGTACTCATATTGTTGCACGGGAACTTTACGAAGATGGCATAAAACCGCCTAAATCAAGTAAAGATTTTTGGAGCAGTACGATGATTTTAAATATCTTACGTAATGAAAAGTATGTAGGTGATTTACTGCAAAAAAAGTATGTCACGAAAGATTATCTTACACATCATAAAGTTATAAACGAAAGTGAGGACAAAATATATATTGAAAATCATCACGCGGGGATAATCAGCCGTAAAATGTGGAATATGGCACAGGCTGAATTGCAAAGGCGAAGTGTGGATAAAAGCACTAAGAAAAAGTATTCCAACAGATATTGGTGCAGCGGCAAGATAATTTGTTCCGAATGTGGTTCAAGGTTTGTGATACGTAAATCAAAAAAGAAAAGCGGTATCTACATAACGTGGGCTTGCCATGAAAGAGCGGCTCACGGGAATAAAAAACTTGATAAAAATAATAATCAAGTCGGCTGCGATATGCGTACCGTAAATAACAAGTCGCTTTTGACTTGTATGAAGTTTATAACCGAACAGCTTGATGCGGATATTAATAATATTGCCGATGATATATTGAATGAGATTAATAACTCGGCTGATACGTCGGAAGATAATACGCAAAATCTGACGTTACAGATACAGGATATACAAAATAAAAAAATGCGTATGCTGGACAGTTATTATAGCGGTGACATAAACAAAGACGAAATGACTGCTCTTAAAGATAAGTATGATAAAGAGATTAGGAAAATCAATGCTATTTTGCAGAAACAACAGAACAACCAAACCGCTATACAGGAAAGACAGAACAATACAGATGAGTTGCGTGATATAATAATCAATGCAGTTTGCTCCGAAAATGTGTACGGAGAGATTGTCGATAAAATTATTGTGTATGATGATTATATGCTTGTGAAACTGAAATATATAGATTTTGCTTTTAAAATTAAATACTCAACTCACGGTTATATGGAAAAGTATACGACTGTTATTGAAAGTTGTGAGATTGTTTCTTTTTGAGGAGGCAGATGATGTTTATTGATTATAATAATATTAATGAGTTAATTGAATATATGATCTGTTTTTATATCCCCAAAATCAATACCCATATCACCAATGCCGTAGGGACGGCATTTTTTATTGAAAGTTCTTCGCGTTTAAGGTAGTCGCGATATGCGATATGGTTATCTTCGAGTGCTTTTTGCAAATTAGGTTGTATTTGTCCGCCGAACACCAAAGCGGACGGGTTTATTTCACTCAGAAAATCATCAATAATCATCGGTTCTTTTGCGTAAGGCGAGTTAATTGTATTGCCGTCGAAGGTTACGGGTACAGGCAAAATTACTATATCTGCACTCAAAACCAAATCTTTATCCGTTTCACATTCAAGTGTTTCAAGTTGTATATCTTTATCAAAGCCGTATAGAAAAACGTGATACCCTTCAGCTTTCAAAAGCTTTGCAACAGTAAGCTGTCTTAAATCACCGCCTATAACAGAAATATTTTCAAACATAGTGTATCCTCCTTATATAGTTTTCTCTGCTGTATATAATATGTAAGTTGAAGTTGTTTTGTTATTAACGCGTGCTATTTAAAAATTATCTTACACATTTAAGTTGGATTTTACAAACTGACTTTTTATTTTACATTTATTTAAGCATATTTAGATAGTGGATTTTACATAAGAGGTCTATAATAAACTCATAAATTAAAAAGGAGATAAGAAAAATGAAGAAAAGAAATTTATTGGCAGGAATATTAGTAGGCGTTATGGCTATGACAGCCCTTGCAGGTTGCGGAGAAACAACACAATCACCGCAGTCATCAACTTCGACAACATCATCGTCATCTGATTTTAAAGCAGACAGTGACATCACAGTTGTATCAAGAGAAAACGGCAGTGGTACAAGAGGCGCATTCATAGAGCTTATGGGAATAGAGGAAAAAGGTGCAGACGGTACAAAGACTGACAAGACAACAAACGAGGCAGTAATCGCAAACAAGACTGACGTTATGCTTACAAACGTTGCCGGTGACGAATACGGTATCGGTTATGTATCGCTTGGCTCACTTTCATCAAGCGTCAAGGCAGTCAAAGTTGACGGAGTAGAGGCAACAGCCGAAAACGTAAAGAACGGTACATACAAGGTTGCAAGACCTTTTAATATAGCAACAAAATCTGATATTTCAGATGTTGCACAAGACTTTATCGACTATATCCTATCAAGTGAGGGACAGGAAATAGTTTCAGACGGATATATTAAAATCAACGATGATGCTCAACCATATGCAGGTTCAAAGCCGACAGGCAAAATCGTTGTAGCAGGTTCATCTTCGGTATCACCTGTAATGGAAAAGCTTAAAGAGGCTTATCTAAAAGTCAATACAAATGCAGAAATCGAACTTCAGACAAGTGACTCAACTGCCGGTATGACAGGTGCAATGGAAGGTACTTGTGACATCGGTATGGCGTCAAGAGAATTAAAAGACAGTGAAAGCGCTGCATTGACAGCAACACCGATTGCACTTGACGGTATTGCAGTAATCGTAAACCCTCAAAATCCGACAGACGATATGTCAACAGAGGATATAAAGGACATCTTTACAGGTACAAAGACAATGTGGAGTGAAATAGCATGAGAAAATACAAAGAGAAGATAATGGGCGGCGTATTTTTCGCCGCCGCCCTTACTTCAATACTTGCCGTATTGCTGATATGCGTATTCCTTTTTGCAAACGGAATACCTGCAATGGGTAAGGTAGGACTTTTCAAATTCCTTGCGGGTACTAACTGGGCTCCGACAGATAGTCCTGCGTCATTCGGAATCTTCCCGATGATTTTGGGAAGTATATATGTGACCGCCGGTGCAATCGTCATTGGTGTACCGGTAGGTATCCTGACATCAATATTTATGTCGAGATATTGTCCAAAACCCTTATATAAAATCCTCAAACCTGCTACGGAGCTTTTAGCAGGTATTCCTTCGATAGTTTACGGCTTTTTCGGACTTGTGGTACTTGTTCCGTTCGTAAAAACGGTTTTCGGCGGAAACGGAAACAGTATGCTTACAGCCTCGATTTTGCTTGGAATAATGATTTTGCCGACAATTATCGGTGTATCGGAAAGTGCGATAAGAAGTGTACCCGAAAGCTATTATGAGGGTGCGTTGGCACTCGGTGCAACAAAGGAAAGAAGTATATTTACAGTTATATTACCTGCGGCAAAATCGGGAATACTTGCAGGAGTTATTCTTGGTATAGGCCGTGCGATTGGTGAAACAATGGCGGTAATTATGGTTGCCGGTAATCAAGCGAGAATGCCGTCAAGCATTTTAAAAGGTGTCAGAACTTTGACTTCAAATATCGTAATCGAAATGGGTTATGCGGCAGATTTACACCGTGAAGTGCTTATTGCAACGGGTGTTGTGTTGTTTGTGTTTATACTTCTTATCAACATATCATTTTCAATAATAAAAGGAAGGAACAAAGCTTGAAAAATTGCCCACAGCACCACTTTTTGTTCGGAACGGTACACTCGTACAGCACCACGAACTGCAAAGCAGCACTGTGAACAATTTTGCTGACGCTTTGAATTTGGAGAGGAGTTAAGAAGTATAACAATGAAACATTTAGGCTCAAAAATATTAAAAGGAACAGTAATCCTTGCAAGCTGTTTGACGTTTGGTGTATTACTGTTTTTGATTGCGTATATATTGATAAAGGGGTTGCCTAATTTAAGCCCTAAATTGTTCAGCTTACATTACACAACCGAAAACGTATCAATGTTACCGGCAATAATAAACACGATTGAAATGACGCTCTGTTCGCTTATAGTTGCAGTACCGCTCGGAATATGTACTGCTATATACCTTGTCGAATACGCGAAAAAGGGCAACAAGGTTGTAGGTATTATAAGGCTTACTGCCGAAACGCTTTCGGGAATACCGTCAATCGTATATGGTTTGTTCGGAATGTTGTTCTTTGTAACGTATTTAAAGTGGGGATATTCAATACTTGCCGGTGCGGCAACGTTGGCAATAATGGTACTTCCGCTTATTATGAGAACAACAGAAGAGGCACTTCTTGCAGTATCCGATTCATATCGTGAGGCAAGCTTCGGAGTCGGTGCAGGCAAGCTTAGAACTGTGTTTAAAATTGTTCTTCCGGCGGCAATGCCGGGTATATTGTCAGGCGTTATCCTTGCAATAGGTAGAATTGTCGGTGAAACGGCGGCACTTATTTATACGGCAGGTACTGTTGCGGAGGTTTCAAAAGGACTTCTGTCATCGGGACGTACACTTGCAATACATATGTATGTACTGTCAAGCGAGGGCTTGTACACAAATCAAGCATATGCAACGGCGGTTGTATTGTTGATATTTGTGTTGATAATTAACTTTATGTCATCACTTGTTGCAAAGAAGTTTGCGGCAAAGGATTGATGATATAGAAAGGAATGGAATTTTAAAGTGAAATTTGATATAAAGAATTTACATTTGCATTACGGTGATTTCCACGCTTTAAAAGGGATAGATATGCAGATTCCCGAAAATAAAGTTACGGCATTTATAGGCCCGTCGGGGTGTGGTAAGTCTACGTTTTTAAAAACGCTAAACAGGATGAATGACCTTGTAGAGGGTTGTAAGATTGACGGAACGGTTTTGCTTGACGGTAAAAATGTTTACGGCGATATTGAAGTGAATGAACTTCGCAGACGTGTAGGTATGGTGTTTCAAAAGCCTAATCCGTTTCCTATGAGTATATATGATAATATCGCATACGGTCCGAGAACTCACGGAATTAAGTCGAAAAGCAAGCTTGACGAAATAGTTGAGCGTTCGTTAAAACAGGCGGCTATATGGGACGAAACAAAGGATAGATTAAAGAAAAGTGCACTTGGTATGTCGGGCGGTCAGCAACAAAGACTTTGTATTGCAAGAGCGCTTGCGGTAGAACCGGAAGTGTTGCTTATGGATGAACCGACTTCGGCACTTGACCCTATATCCACCTCTAAAATTGAGGATTTGGTGTGGGAGCTTAAGGATAAGTATACTATAATTATGGTTACGCACAATATGCAGCAAGCTGCAAGAGTTTCGGATAAAACAGCATTTTTCTTGCTTGGTGAGGCAGTGGAATTTGACGATACACAAAAGATTTTCTCAAAACCAAAAGATAAAAGAACCGAAGATTACATAACAGGGAGGTTTGGATAATGAGAGATGAATTTGAAAGACAGTTGGCGCTTCTCAATGAAGAACTTACTACAATGGGCGGACTTATTGAAAGTGCAATCGCAAATGCGGTAAAGGCGCTTGACGGTGACGAACATTCGATAAATAAGGCATATGACTATGAAAAATCGATAGATAATAAAGAACGAGAGATTGAAAGTCTTTGTTTGAAATTACTTTTGACTCAACAGCCTGTTGCAAGTGATTTAAGACTTATTTCGGCCGCACTTAAAATGATCACCGATATGGAACGTATCGGTGATCAGGCTGAGGATATAGCAGAAATTGCGTCAACCGCGAAAAAGAAGATGTTGAAAAAATCAAAGCATATTCAACGTATGGCGGCGGCAACTATTGATATGGTCAATAAGAGCGTTGAGGCGTTTATTAAAAAGGATTTGCTTGTCACAGAAGAAGTTTCTCATAATGACGATGTTGTTGACGCATTGTTTGAAGAAATCGTCAATGACCTTGTGGATATTATTAAAAAAGATGAGGGAACGTCTGAAGTACTTGATATGCTTATGGTTGCAAAGTATTTTGAAAGAATCGGCGACCATGCGGTTAATATCGCCGAATGGGTGCAGTTCTCTATTACAGGCGAACATAAAAGACTATAATCTGTTTTCGGTTTTCCCATTCTCGCCGATTACAGTTTATATATAAAGTCGGGTAACCGACTTTTTTTTCTTGTACGGAAATATTAAAAGTGATATAATAGTATAATAATGCTAAAGGGTGGAATGTATGCACGAAGTAAATGTTAAAGGGATTTTATCGGCGAAAAACGGAATGAATATATACAGAGGTTGTTTGCATGGGTGTATTTATTGTGATTCAAGAAGTTTGTGCTATCAGATGAAGCATAAATTTGAAGATATTGAGGTTAAGGCTAATGCAGTGGAATTGTTGGAAAATGCACTCAGAAGAAAGAGAAACAAGTGTATGATTGGAACAGGTGCAATGTCTGATCCGTATATGCCAATAGAAGAAAAACTCGGTAATATGCGGAAGTGTCTTGAAGTGATTGAAAGGTATGGTTTCGGCGTGACAATGATTACAAAATCGACAAAAGTTCTTCGTGATCTTGATTTGTTAAAGAAGATAAATGAAAAATCAAAATGTGTCGTACAGATGACGCTTACCACATATGATGAGGATTTGTGCCGCATTGTTGAGCCGAATGTTGAAACTACATATGAGAGATTTCGTGCACTTGAAATATTGCGTGATAACGGTATACCGACTGTTGTGTGGCTTTGCCCGATATTGCCTTTTATAAATGATACCGAAGAAAATATTAGGGGAATACTTGATTATTGTGTCAGAGCAAAAGTGAAGGGGATTATTAATTTTGATATGGGTGTTACGTTGCGTGACGGTAATAGAGAGTATTTCTATAAAAAACTCGATGAACATTTTCCGGGACTTAAAGAAAAATATATCAGAATGTACGGAAACAGCTATCAGCTTTCATCTCCGAACAGCAGACAACTTAATATGATTTATAAAAGCGAATGTATTAAAAACGGTATTATGTGTGATGTGAATGAATGCTTTGAGTATTTGAATAAGTATGAAGATAAATATGGTGGCGAACAAATCAGCTTGATATAAAGTTGTCTGTAGTGTTGACAAAATGAATGAATAGATATATAATAAATATAGAAAAAAGGTAAGACCTCAAACGGTTATACCCTGAAATTAGTTATTACAATAACCGCAATCTTGGTAGGAGGGCGGTTATTGTGCTTTTATAGAGAAAATTATCAAAAATATGATAATTTCTAAAATTGCTGTGAGCAATTTCTTCGCCATATGTAGCAATATGCTTACTTTTCATAAGCATTCCCCCTTTCATAAACTCAGCATAACAGCCTGTGAATATAAAAGAGAGTATAACCGCCGGTGAAAACACCGTTAAGAGATCTTACCTATATCGGAATGATCCGACAGTGGTATTATATAACAAAGAAATACAAAATTCAACAAAGTATACAAAACGAAATACAAATGTAAATGAGCGCACAAAAAAAACGGCATTATCGAATGCCGTTTTTTGTATACTTAAAAACTTATCTTTGTACACGACCTGAGCCGTCGCCGCCTGCAAGAGTTTCAACTTCTTCTCTTGTAACAAGGTTAAAGTCACCAGGGATTGTGTGCTTAAGAGCTGATGCCGCAACACCAAATTCAAGAGCGTCCTTGAAGTTCTTACCGTCAACAAAACCGCAGATTGTACCGCCGGCAAAGCTATCGCCGCCGCCTACACGGTCAACGATTGGACGAATTCTGTATTCTCTTGAATGATAGAATTCATCATCTTCACTTGAGTAAATGCAAGCTGACCAACCGTTATCAGAAGCTGACTTAGAAACTCTAAGTGATGAAATAACATACTTAAATCCGAACTTAGCAACCATCTGCTTGAAAATGCTTTCGTAACCTGCAAGGTTAAGTTCACCGCTTGTTACGTCTGTGTTTTCAGGCTTGAAACCAAGAACTTTATCTGCATCTTCTTCGTTACCGATACAAACATCAACATATTGCATAAGGTTTGACATAACCTTTTGAGCCTTTTCGCTTGTCCAAAGCTTCTTTCTGAAGTTAAGGTCACAAGAAACTGTTACACCGTGAGCCTTAGCAGCTTTACAAGCAGCCTCTGTAAGTTCAGCGGCAGCGTCTGAAACAGCAGGTGTAATACCTGTGAAGTGGAACCAATCAGCACCTTCAAAGATTTCGTCAAAATCGAAATCAGAAATGCTTGCTGTTGCGATTGATGAGTTAGCTCTGTCATATGTAACGTTTGAAGGTCTCATTGACGCACCTGTTTCAAGGAAGTAGATACCAAGTCTGTCGCCACCCTTAGCGATGTGCTTTGTTTCAACACCGTATTTTCTTAGTGCTGCAACTGCGCAAGCACCGATTGGGTTTTCAGGAACTTTTGTAACAAATTCAGCGTCGTGACCGTAGTTTGCAAGTGAAACTGCAACATTTGCTTCGCCGCCGCCGTAGTTTATGTCAAACTGTGTAGCTTGAATATATTTTTGATTTCCAGGGGTTGAAAGTCTAAGCATGATTTCACCCATTGTAACAACTTTTGCCATTATATAAATCTCCTTTAATTATAAATTACTTGTTAAGTTCTGCTCTTGCAGCCTTGATATTTGCAATAAATTCTTTAGCTGTTTCGGTAATTGCGTTGTAGTCGCCTGTCTTAGCACCCTTTGTAAGTGATGAACCTGCACCTACTGCAACAACGCCTGCCTTAATCCAATCAGCAACGTTATCCTTGTCAACGCCGCCTGTAGGCATCATTTGAGCCTGAGGAAGAGGACCCTTAATATCCTTTATAATCTTAGGACCGTATAGATCTGCAGGGAATATCTTAACGATGTCAGCACCTGCCTCCATAGCTGTGATAACTTCTGTAATTGTAGCACAACCAGGCATATAAGGTACTCTGTAACGGTTACAAAGCTTAGCTGTTTCTGCATTGAAAGCAGGGCTTACGATAAAGTTTGCACCTGCCAAGATAGCCATTCTTGCTGTTTCAGGATCAAGAACAGTACCTGCACCAAGCATCATTTCGCCGTTTGAATATTTTTCAGCCAAAGCAGCAATAACCTTGTCGGCACCCGGAACTGTAAATGTAAGTTCGATACCTGTACAACCGCCTGCAAGGCAAGCGTCTGAAATTTTAATTGCTTCTTCAGCATTGTTAGCTCTTACAACTGCAACAAGACCGCAGTCAGTTAGCTTTTTAAGCACATCTTCTTTTAACATTGGAAAAAAACCTCCTAAAATATTTTACTGTATATAATTTTATCACAAACCTTTACGATTTGCAATATCTCAACATAAAAAAATACACTGTAACGGATAATTTTGCCGATACAGTGCAAATTGATTTAGACTTTTTGACTTTGAGTCGATTTTTCTTACATATTCCACAGCATAGTGTACATCACTTCTCCGTTATGTTCGTGGCGAAGTGCACCGTCAATGATAAAGCCGGTACGGGTTGCGAATGCAAGAGCCTTTCTGTTTCTTGCGTAAATAGGTATATGGAGCATATTGTACTCCGATTTCAGAAAATTTATAAGTGCCGTTCCGATACCTTTGTTTTGATATTCGGGATCGACGAAAAGCCCCGTTATTCTGTTATCCTCCGTCACACCGGTAAAAGCGACAATCTTGCCGTCAATGATGTAAACAAAATTTTCTTTGCCGTTTATGTATTTTTCTTTTACAAAATCGTAATGTGTTTCCCAAAAGTTTTCTTCAACAAATGAATTTGAATGAATTGTTGTTCGTAGCCATAAATCCATTACTTCATACGTTTGAGAAGGTTTCATTCGTTCTATATTTTCCATATTATCAAGTCCTAAATATTATAAGTAAATTCTTCAGGCGTTACAGTGCCTTTTGCGATTGCCTCAGCTTTTAAATCAAAGTAAAGCTGAGTAAATGATGCCGACATATACGGCTCAAGAAACAAAAATCCTATACCGAATGTGATACAGCTTAGAATTATCCAACCGATAAACGAAAGTGAGAATAAAAATATTCTGCCTTTGTTTCCGTCGGTAAGCGATTTTGTGACTTCAAATGCTCTGCGTCTGTCCATAGCCGGATTTTCGGCAAGGATATAAGGAATCATTGAGTATTGGAATGATTTGATAATTCCCGGTATGATGAACAACAGCGACCACAAAAATGTATAAATCGCAACAAACACATTAATACCGATTACGTTGCCGAGATTGTTTTTATAAGGGAAAAACAAATCGTATACATTAGGTGCGTTGACAGTTGCCTTTATGAAAAATCTGCACGATCCCACGCTTAGAGGGAATGTGACAAAAAGAGTGATTAATATTTGAAGTACGGCTGATATTGATGTACCTGCCGAACCGGCGTCCGAATTAACCATATTAGTCACTGTGGCAACCGAAGTTCCGAGTGATGTGATAAGTGAAACCAATATACATACTCCGAATGAATACCAGTAGTTTGACTTTAAAACGTCTTTAGCTCTTGTTTTTAGTTCTGCAAAAGTAGTTTTATACATATTGCCAAGACCTCCTTTATATTTAAGATATATCGCATAAAGTATATCATATGCAAAATAATTTTTGTAGTAGGAAATTCATAATGTAAAGTAAACTTAATAAAATATACTTGTTTATACAAAGAAAATGTTATATAATAAAAAAAGATATATATTATTGTAATTTACAAAGGAGACATAACGATGAGTAAGAGTGTCAATTTATATGTAGTGGTACCGTGCTATAATGAAGAAGCTGTTTTGCATGAAACATCAAAGCAAATGCTTGAATTATTCGGTGAAATGAAAAATGACGGACTTATAAATGACAACAGCAGAATTGTTTTTGTAGATGACGGTTCTAAAGATAAAACATGGAGCATAATAGATGAACTGACTAAGGCTCATACAGAAATATCGGGAATAAAGCTTGCCAAGAATGCGGGACATCAAAACGCACTTTTCGGCGGCCTTATGACAGTTAAAGACGACTGCGACTGTGCAATATCAATTGACGCGGACTTGCAGGACGATATACACGTAATACCTGATATGGTGAGAAACTTCATTGACGGATATGATGTTGTTTACGGTGTAAGAAACAAACGTGATACCGATACATTCTTCAAACGCACAACGGCGATAGGATTTTATAAATTAATGCAGTTTATGGGCGTTAATATTGTATTCAATCACGCAGATTACAGATTGATGAGCAAACGTGCGCTTGACGGATTGGCACAATTTCCCGAGAGAAATCTGTTCCTAAGAGGAATGGTACCTCTTGTCGGCTATCGCTCAACAAATGTGTATTACGACAGAAACGAACGCTTTGCGGGCGAGTCAAAATATCCGTTAAAGAAAATGCTTTCATTTGCGTTTGACGGTATAACTTCATTCAGCATAAGCCCAATCAGAATGATTTCGGCATTCGGTGCGATTGTGTGCGTGTTTGCGTTCATTATGGCGATATACGCACTTGTGCAGAAAATTATAGGTCACACAGGTGCAGGCTGGGCGTCACTTATGGTTTCGATATGGTTTATAGGCGGTGTACAGCTTTTGTCTGTCGGACTTATAGGCGAGTATATCGGTAAATTGTATAAAGAAGTTAAACGCCGTCCAAGATATATTATTGAAGCATATGTAAATGAAAAAGAGAAAGAGGACGATAAATAATGATATATGATGTTGCAATAATCGGCGGAGGCCCTGCCGGAATGTCAGCTGCTATATATGCCGCAAGAGGCGGTATGAAAACGCTTGTAATCGAAAAAATCGCATACGGCGGTCAAGCAATAAAAACGTATGAAATAGACAATTATCCGGGATTTGCGAACAACCCGACAGGCGAAGAACTTTCAAAAGCAATCGAAGAACACGCAAGAAAATTCGGCGCAACATTTGTTTCGGAAAATGTTAAGTCAATCGAAAATGCCGAATACGGCATAAAGGTTATTCACACAAGAAGAAATACTTATATGGTAAAGTCAATAATTTTTGCAACAGGTGCAGTACCAAAAACGCTCGGTGCAGACGGTGAAGAAGATTTTACCGGTGCAGGTGTTTCGTATTGTGCGACTTGTGATGGTGCGTTTTTTAAGGATAAGGACGTGTGCGTTGTAGGCGGCGGAAATACGGCTATGGAGGACGCATTGTATCTTGCGGGATTTTGCCGTAAAGTCTATGTCCTAAACAGAAGCAAGAAGTTCAGAGCGGCGGCTACAATGGTTGAAAACGTAAAAAGAAACGGCAAAATAACCGTGCTTACAGATACCGTAGTTGATAAATTCGTAGGCTCAAATATGCTTGAGGGTGTTGATATTAGAAACACGGTAACAGGCGAAAAGAGTATTTTGAACGTATCGGGCGCTATCGTCGCAATAGGCGTAAAGCCGTCGTCCGATCTTGCAAAAGATTGCGGGGTTGAATGTTGTCAGCACGGATTTGTCAAGACGGATATGTACCTTGCGACTAACATAACAGGTATATTTGCGGCAGGTGATGTAAGAGTATCACCGTTAAGACAGGTTATAACAGCGGCGGCAGACGGTGCAATCGCTGCGACAAGTGCGGTTAATTATGTGAATGAACTCGGAATTAAAAGCATATAAAAGGTAAAAGGATAAAACTATGAAGACACTTATAAAAAATGCCGAAATAGTAACAATGACAGGCGAAAAGTACAAGAACGGCTGTATATTGTTTGATGAAAAGATACAGTATGTAGGTGAAGATAAAGTATTTGAGGCGGATAAGATTATTGACGCAGAGGGTAAAATCGTTATGCCCGGACTGATTGACGCACATTGTCATGTCGGAATGTTTGAAGATTCGCTTGGCTTTGAGGGTGATGACGGTAACGAGGACAGTGACCCGATAATGCCGCACCTTCGTGCGATTGACGGAATAAATCCGTTTGACCGTGGGTTTAAAGACGCGTATAACGCAGGTGTTACAACCGTTGTAACAGGACCGGGCAGTGCAAACCCTGTGGGCGGACAGTTTGCGGCGGTTAAGACGTACGGAATATGCGTAGATGATATGATTATTAAAACACCTGTTGCAATGAAATTTGCACTTGGTGAAAACCCAAAATGCGTGTACAACGAAAAGGACGAGGCACCTGTTACGCGTATGGGAACAATGGCATTGATACGCGAATTGCTTATAAAATCAAGAGATTATATGAATCAGCTTGACGCATATAATGAAAACAGCGAAGAACACGACAAGCCTGAATTCGACATAAAGCTTGACGCAATGATACCTGTACTCAAAAAACAGATACCTGTTAAAATTCACGCACACAGGGCAGACGATATTTGCAGTGCAATCAGATTGGGCAAAGAATTTGATATTTGCGTTACGCTTGAGCATTGCTCGGACGGTGACAGAATAGCACCGATTTTGGAACGCGAAAAATTACCTGTAATGCTTGGTCCGACACTTTCGGACAGAAGTAAACCGGAGCTTAAAAACTTAACTTTTGATACATATAAAAATCTTTCGGACAGAGGTATTGACGTTGCGATAATAACAGACCACCCCGAAATTACGATTGAAAATCTGTCGCTTTGTGCGGTTATGGCGGTTAAGCACGGTATGGACGAAGAAAAAGCACTGAAAGCGATAACCTCCACAGCGGCAAAAAACTGTTGGATTGACGACAGAGTGGGTACGCTTGAAGTCGGTAAAGACGCCGATATTGCAGTGTTTACAGATTTGCCGACAAGATTTGAGTCTGAATGTGTTATGACGTTTATAGACGGAAAATGTGTAACAGACATAAAGTAAGAATGGGACGATAAAACGTCCTTTTTCTTTTATACAAAAACATGGTTTTGAATTAATTTGTTTTGGGCAAAGTGACAAAATTTGTAGAAATAGATACAAAATAACTTACAAGTGTCGGAAAATAAACACCGATATGAAAATTGACTGTTGACGTACAAAGTGACGGAATTTATAATATGTATTGATGAGATTAATGTTTTCGGAGATGTAAATATATGAAGAAAAATGATGTGAAAAATGATAGTCGAAAAGACAATAATTTAATGGTAAAAATAGCAACTTTTATTGTTGATAAAAGACGTGCATTCTATTTAATATTTGCACTTGCACTTGTATTGTGCGTAATATCAATACCAAAAGTGCAGGTAAACAACGACATAAGTTCATATCTTCCCGAAGAAACGGAAACAAGACGCGGACTTACTTTAATGGACGATGAGTTTATTACATACGATACGGAAAAAATAATGGTTACGACCATAACGACCGAAACAGCGGAAAAGCTGAAAGATAAACTCGAAAAGGTTGACGGAGTAAAAGAGGTTGAGTTTGAAAATGACGACGACCACTATAAAGATTCTGCGGCATTGTTTACGGTTACGCTTAGCGTGCGTGACGATTTGGACAGAGAACTTGAAATTGTCGATGATTTGAAAGCACAGCTTGACGGATATGACTTCTATGCTTATTCCGACAGTATAGACGACAGTTCTAAACAGCTTGAAAAAGAAATGACAGTTATTTTGGGTATAGCGCTTGTGATAATTATAGCGGTTTTGCTGTTCACGTCACAGAGCTTTATGGAAGTACCGATATTCCTTATAGTATTCGGCGTGGCGGCACTTTTGAATATGGGTACGAACTATCTGCTCGGTGAAATTTCGTTTATTACAAAGTCGGTTGCGGTGGTGTTGCAGTTGGCTCTGGCGATTGACTATGCGATTATCCTTTCGCACAGATTTGCGGAGGAAAAGCAGACAAAGAATGCGTATGACGCGATAGTAACTGCACTTTCAAAGGCTATCCTTGAAATCAGTTCATCAAGTCTTACAACACTTGCAGGTCTTGCCGCACTTATGGTAATGCAGCTTAGAATCGGTATGGATATGGGTTTGGTACTTTGTAAAGGTATCATATGCAGTCTTGTTACGGTGTTCTTTATTATGCCCGGCTTGCTTTTGGCATTTTCGGATAAGATTGATAAAACAACTCACCGTTCTTTTGTGCCGAGTATCGAGAAATGGTGTAAGGTTGTTATTAAATTAAAGAACATTGTGCCTTACATATTTATTGCGATTATAGCAGTCGGTGCGGTGCTTTCGTCAATGAGTAACTATGCTTTTGACGCCACAGCCGAACAGCTTAAAAAGCCGACCGAAAACTCAATCGCAAAACGAAAGGTTGACGAAATTTTCGGTACGGATCATCAGCTTGCTGTAATTGTTCCGTCCGGTGACTATGACAGAGAGGCAAAAGTTATATCGCTTGTCGAGGAAAATCCGAGCATAAATTCGGCTTTGGGTCTTGCAAATACGGAGCTTGACGACGACCACATACTTACCGAAAAAATCAACGCAAGAGAAACTTCAAAGCTTATGAATATCGATTATGATTTGTGTTGTCTTCTGTTCCAGGCATACGGCGCGGAACACGATGAATACAGTGCAATATTCGGTGATGTAAATGATTACGAAGTGCCTATAATCGACTTGTTTATGTATGTACACGAGAAGATGGATTTGGGTGTAATCAATCTTGACGAAGATCAAACGAATGATATTAACGACCTTTACGACAAGCTGACAGACGCGAAAGACCAGCTTGAAAGCGATAATTATTCAAGAATAATCTTTACATATAAATGTGACATTGAAAGTGACGAGGCATATCAAATGCTTAAAGACGTCAGAAGTGACGTTGAAAAGTATTATGACGAATGTTTGCTTGTCAGCGACAGCGTAAACAGCCGTGACTTGGGTGATTCGTTCGGCGGAGACAATAATAAGATTAATCTTATAACAATCTTGGCATTGCTTTTGATATTGATGTTCACATTCCGTTCGGCAGGTGTTCCGGTGCTTTTGGTACTTGCGATACAGGGAAGTGTGTGGATTAACTTCTCAATTCCGTTCCTTACAGGGCAGAGATTGTACTTCCTTGCATACTTGGTTGTAAGTTCAATTCAGATGGGTGCTACGATTGACTATGCTATCGTATTTACGAACAGATACCTTGAATTAAAGGAAACAATGGATAATAAACAGGCGGCGTCAACCGCACTTAACCAATCGTTCCCGACAATTCTTACATCAGGTTCAATCCTTACACTTGCGGGATTTTTAATAGGTATGATTTCGACAAATGCTATTATATCGGCACTCGGTACGGCACTTGGACGCGGAACGTTAATATCAATAGTTATAGTAATGATGGTACTTCCACAAATTGTACTGTTGTGCGATAAGTTTATTGAAAAGACCGCATTCGGTAAAAAGGCAACAGATGACGACAAAGCGGCGAAGAGAGAAATGTCCGGAATTATGTTCGTCAACGGTCGTGTCAGAGGTCACGTTTCAGGCTTTATGGACGGTGTATTCTACGGCTTGGTAAAAGGTGATATAGACGCGAAAGTCGAACTTGGAAATCAACAGGATTTGTTGCTTACAGAGAGTAATGAAGATAATATAAAAATAGATGAAAAGCAGGAGGACGAGGATAATGAGAACAACGAAGAAGAACAATAAAATCATATCTTTTCTGACTGCACTTGTTATAATGCTGAATATATTACCTATGTGCATTGTACAGGCAGACGACACTGTTGCAATATCGACAGTGAACGACCTTAAAGAATTTTTTGAAAAGTGCGTATATGACGAGTATTCAAAAAATAAGAAGTTCGTATTACAAAATGATATTGATTTAAACGGTGTGGAAATAAAAAGTGCGGAGGTATTCTGCGGAACTTTTGAGGGCGGCGGTCACAGTATAAAGAATGTCAAGCTTTCATTTGAGGGTTCAAATAAAGGACTTTTCTGTTCAGTGACAAAAGAAGGTCAGATCAGAGATTTGAACGTAACAGGAGATATAAAGGTTACAGTCGGAACCGATACGGAATCGGTTTTTAGACAAAAAGCCACCTCGATTTTGAGTAAGACTGATATAAATACTCAAAATTTTGATAAAGGCTCAAAAGGTGCAGGCGGACTTGTCGGCTATAACGCGGGTAAAATCGTAAACTGTTCATACGGCGGAAATATCAAAGGTCAGAAACAGGTCGGAGGACTTGTCGGCTACAATGCAATGACCGGTGTTGTTGATTCTTCCGCAAATTCGGCTACAGTTGTTGGTGACAGTGAAACAGGCGGTATAGTCGGTTACAATGAGGGCAGAATAAAGCTAAGTCGAAATGACGGAAAAGTATGTCCGGACGCAAACGAAAATACGGTAAACGCCGGCGGTATCTGCGGTAATAACGAGGGTGCGGTTGTTATTTGTACAAATAACGGCGAAGTCGGCGGCGAAAGCTTCGGCGACAATATCGGCGGTATAGTCGGTACACAAAGCGGTGAAGTAAGAGAATGTATCAATAATGCCGCTGTTCAGGGAAGAAGAAGTGTCGGCGGTGTAGTCGGTCGATTTGAACCGTATACAGATATTGATTTGTCGTATCAGAGTGCAAAAGCGGCGATAGAAAAAGATATAGATACATTTCAAAATGATATTTCAAGTGCAAGAACAAAGTTGATTGAATACGGTTTGAAACTGTTGACAGGTTCAAATGATGTGTCGGGACTTATGTCGCTTTTAGGCTTGGGTGACGCGAAAAATAATACACGTTCAAGGCTTGACGTTCTTACGGATTCAGCCGTCAATATGATGGACAGTATAACAAATGCGGTAAATTCAGCGTCTGACAGTAATGTGACAGGTTCGCTGAAAGATACGCTTGACCAAGCAAGAGGAGATATATCTTCGTTCACAGACGAATCAAAGCAGTCAATCAGAGATGTGAGTGATTCGCTTAATACTTCTCTTGAATCGCTTGATGATTTCCTTGACGAATTTGACGGCAAGGGTGATGAATTGTCAGACCTTATCGACAATTTGAACGATTCGCTTGATAAGGGCAAAGATGATGTTGACGATTCAAAAGACAAACTTTCAAATCGTCTTGACAAGATGGAAAAAGATATTGATGATGTAATTGATAATCTTGACGATACAAATGAAGAATTGAAGAAACTTTTAAGACAGCTTAAATATGTATCGGGTGATGTCGGTGATTCGGTCAGTGATACAATGGAGGATCTTGACAACCTTGTTTTGAATATGAGCAAGGAATTGAAAGGCTTAAAAGATACAATTAAATCATTTAAAGACGTACTTGATAAGTTGGGTTCAACACTTCCTACGTTAAAGCCGTTGCCTACATTAGGCCCTATGATAAGACCGACGGCAACACCAAGCAATGGCGGTAGTGACAGTAGCGGAGGTAACAGCGGTGGAAGCGACAGCAATAATGATACTTCTTCGGAAAGTGTAAAATCTGAGGACAATATTGATCCGGGCTACAACGTAACACCTGACGGTGAGCTTGACAGCAGTTATGACGTTGAACCGTCTGTTGTTGGTATGCTAAAGGATATGTTGTTCACAACGGCTAAAGCGGCGGAAGCAGATGATGAAAAAACTGCAATAAGTGATTTGAAGAGTACGGATATTTCATTGCCAAGACTTATCGGTGATGAAAATGCCGATACGGCACTTGTGAAATATTGTATAAATAACGGTACCGTAGACGGAACCGAATCGACAGGCGGTGTAGTCGGATGTGTCGGCTTTGAGTCGATAGTTCGTTCCGGCGAAAACCTTACTTTGCCTGACGGCACTAAAGTAAATTCCGATTCTGTTTTGAAAGCTGTAATTGATTCTTGTATAAGTTTCGGTAATGTAACCGCAGAATCGAAATATGCGGGCGGTATTTGCGGTAAGAGTGATATAGGCGATATAAAAAATTCGCTTACAACAGGTGAAATTACTGTAAATGACGGCAGTTACAGCGGTGGTACGGCAGGATATACAAGCGGAAATATAGATAATTGTATTGCGATAAATGATGTTGACGGTAACAACCATATCGGCGGTATTGCCGGCTCGGCTAAAAATATTAATACGTCATATTCGCTTCCGAGATTGGACGGTAAAAAAGATGATGCCGGTGCGATAGTGGGATTTGTTGACGGTGACGTTACGGGTTGTTATTTTATTGATGAGGGACTTTCAGGTATAAGCGGAATGAATCTTGAGGGCAGAGCAGAGGCTGTCAAGCCTGACGATATGACAACGTCTGACGGCAGTTTTCCGAGCCGTATGCCACTTTTGGATAACGGTAATTTCTATATGGCGGACGGAGATAAATTCCTTCCGCAAATAAAGAGTTTGGCTCAAAATGACGCCGAGAGTATAGGTGCGATTTTGCAGTCAAAGTCAACAGAACTTTCAAGATTTCATTTCAATGTTATATTCAAGGATAAAGATAAAGAATTGAAGTCAATGACAGTTGATTACGGTACTGTATTAAATGACAGTGATATACCGAAGCTTACCGCTGACGGCAGCGAAGTGCCGATGTGGGATAAAGATGTGAAAAGTCCTATCATACGTCACACTACATTTTCGGCAGAATACAACAAGGCAACAACGACTATTTCATCAGGCGAAGAACCGCCGTTAATGCTTGCCGAAAGCGTATTTGCGGATAATACAACATTGTCGCTCAAAGAGGAAGATGTTGACCACGTTTTTGACGGATATAAAAACGGTAAGGCGTACTCATTTACACTTAGTAAAGACGCTTACGATGTTATAAAAGTACATATTCGTGATGACAAGAAAAAGGCGGCAAAGATTGCAGTACAGATTGACGGTAAATGGAGTATGGTTGATTGTACGATTGACGGAAGTTATGCGGTTTTTGAAACGGCAAAACCTTGTAAATATGTATTGCTTTATAAGAAAATATCGCCGATTGTACCGATTGCGATTTGTGGGGGAGTGGCTGTTTTGATGATGGCTGCGTTCGTTGTACTTAGGAGGATAAAAAAACATGGAAGAAGTAAAGAAAAAGAAAACGTATAGGAATTTTACACGTTCTGAAAAAGCGATTGTCCATGCGTATGTCGAACTTATGCAAAAGAATAAGAAGATAACAGTTACCGATATTGTCAATACGGCTGATCTTAACAGAAGTACATTTTACGCACATTTCAAAACGGCTGATGATGTTCGCGAAAAAATTCAGACGGACGTTATAAATGAACTGTTCGGTTCGATAAATAAAAACGCAATAAAGAGTGTTCTTGAAGATCCGTATGATATTATGAATCACGTTCGTGAATTTATTGAAGGCGATGAGGAAATGTATAAAATGCTCTTGAATACAGACGGTGCGGATAAGTTCCTTAAAAGACTTCGCGATATAGTTATTGAAAAGTGTATGCGTGACGCGTCCGAAGCTTCGTATATCAGCGATAAAGAATCGTTTGAAATGAATTTGAGATTGTTTATCGGCGGTTATGTTTCGGTTATTGAGGATTGGGCAGCAGGCAGTATTGGTATGTCACTTAAAAAGTGTACCGAAATTATGAGCGAGTCAATTAAAATTTGCGTTCAAAAATATGTAAAAAGATAGCCACCACTCCGGCATTATGTGCCACCTCTCCTCAAGGAGAGACTTTCGGCTCCCATAAAGGGGAGCTGTCGGCGTAGCCGACTGAGGGGTGGCAAATATAAAACACACGATATAACTTAAAATATCGGTATGGGAAAAATCATACCGATATTTTTTATTTATAATATTAAAATTTTTTGAATTTTTCACCAAAAGGGTATACTAAAAACGATTTTTTTGTTATACTGAATATATAGAAACAAAAAGCGAGGTAAATATGGAGTATAACGAGCAAAAACAGGAACGTGTAATTTTAGCGGGTGTACATCGCGGTATGCGTGACGCACTTTGGGATACAACTGAAGAATCAATACATGAGCTTGGCGAATTGGTAAAAACGGCAGGCGGTATTGTTGTGGGTGAAATGATTCAAAACAAGGCTGATTTGGAAAGTGCAACGTATATGGGCGAGGGCAAACTTGATGAACTCAAAATTGCCATAGAAACGCTTAATGCCGATATGGTTGTGTTTGATGATGAGCTTTCGCCTGTACAAATGAGAAATATAAGTGATTTTCTTGAAATAAAAGTGCTTGACCGTTCTATGCTTATACTTGATATTTTCGCAATGCGTGCAAAAAGCGGCGAGGGTAAACTTCAAGTTGAACTTGCACAGCTTAAATACCGCTTGCCGCGACTTCGCGGTTTCGGTGTGGAAATGAGCCGTACAGGTGCGGGAATAGGCACAAGAGGTCCGGGTGAAACACGTCTTGAAAGTGACAGACGTCATATAAGACGAAGAATTTCGGCACTTGAAGAAGAAATCAAGGAACTGAAAAAACATCGCGGACTTATTCGGGACAGACGCAAGAAAGACGGTGTTATAACTGCGGCACTTGTGGGTTACACGAACGCAGGCAAATCAACGCTTTTAAACACGCTTACAGACGCACAGGTGTTTGCGGAAGATAAACTTTTCGCAACGCTTGACCCTACATCAAGAGCGATAACACTTGACGATAACAGAAAAATATTACTTGTCGATACTGTTGGTTTTATAAGAAAACTTCCGCATCATCTTATTGAGGCTTTTAAATCAACACTTGAAGAAGCGGTTGTGGCAGATGTGCTTTTACACGTTATTGATGCGTCGGGTGAAGAAATGGACAATCAAATCACAGTCGTGGAACAAGTTTTGTCTGACATCGGTGCGGTCGGTAAGCCGGTTGTGGCGGTGTTTAATAAGTGTGACAGACTTGAAGATTATCCGATAACTAATTTAAAGAGTGACAAGTGCGTATATATAAGTGCCAAGCACAGAACCAATATTGATAAATTGATTGAAGCGATAGCCGATACCGCACCTGGTAAAAAGCAGAAAATTAAGGCTTGCATACCGTACAGTGCAGGTTCGCTTGTGAATGAACTTCATGAAAATCAAAAAGTAATATCAGAAGAATACGGCGAAAACGGCACTGTAATGGAGCTTATGGTAGATGCTAAAATGTATGATAAAATAAGGGAGTATATTTTGTAAAATGTCAAAAAAAGACGTATACAAAACGGTAAAAAAGCAGTCGCAGTCACTGCTTATAGAGAAAAAATCAAAATTTATTGCAAATGTAAAACCTGTTGACAATGAAGATGATGCACTTGCGTTTTTGAATGAAATGCGTTCAAAGTATTCGGATGCAACGCATAATGTTTACGCATATGTGATTGACGAAAATAATATTTTTCGATACAGTGACGACGGCGAACCGTCGGGGACGGCAGGAATGCCCGTTCTTGACGCAATCCGTAAATCCGGGATAGTTGATGTGGTTGTGGTGGTTACGCGTTATTTCGGCGGTACACTTCTCGGAACGGGTGGACTTGTACATACTTACGGAGCATCGGCAAAACAGGGACTGATTGAGTCGGAAATAGTTATAAGAAAGCTTTGCGATATAGTTTCTGTAAAAGTTGATTATTCTCTGCTCGGAAAAATGCAACATGAGATTATGACTAAAGGATATTTGCTTGAGGACACTATTTACGAAGATGAGGTTACTTTTATCATATCGTGTCCGATTGATACGACCGATAAAGTTATTGCGGAAATAATCAATATGACGAATGCAGGAGCGGTTTGTGAAAAGATTGATAAAAAATATGTTGATGTTAAGGAGAAAGAGGGATGAAGAAAGTAATTAAAGCGATATGCTGTATATTGGCTGCCGTTATACTTGTCGGCGGCGGATATGTGGCAGGTCAGAGAGCAAAACAAAGCAGTATTGTATCGGCACTGCCTAAAAATATTCTCGATATGCCGAAAGAGAGCAATGAGCCTTCGGAAAGTGCTGAACCTGAGAGTAAGCCGTCGGAAGATGTGTCTGAACCGAAAGAGGATGTAAGAATAATAAATAAATCGAATGAGTCAGCAGTTGATTCAACGTGGAGTACAGTTGAATCATCGAGCAACACAACCGATAACGGTGCACTTACATTATACACTTCCGCACAAAAAGACGGTGATGAATTTATTTGGGACGACAGTCAAAAGTGGGTGCTTGAAGTATCGGACGGCAACGGCGGATATTATACATTGTTTGACCAAAATGTAAGTAACGGAAGTGTTTATTACGATGTTGCCGAAACCGACAACGGTACGAAAAATATAAATGTATATGTTTTCACCGGTGCGGGAACAACAATAAAGCAATATACACACACCGAAACGGGATTTTCCGAAAAGAGCGTGTATGAATCCGGTGCTGTAAACAGAGTGTTTACAACAATCCCGTCATATAAATAACACAGTTCATAGAGGAGGAAATACAAATGGAAATCGAATTGACAAAGGAAAACTATGATGGTGAAGTTATAAAGTCAAATATGCCTGTGCTTGTTGACTTTTGGGCTTCTTGGTGCGGACCTTGCAAAATGGTTGCGCCTATAATCTCTCAAATTGCAGAGGAATACAACGGTAAAGTTAAGGTGTGCAAGGTTAATGTTGACGATCAAGGCGAGCTTGCCGCTCAAAATGCTATTGTTTCAATACCGACTGTAATTTTATTTATAGACGGCAAACCTGTTAAGAAGATTGTCGGCGCACATTCTCTTGACGATTACGAGGACGCAATAGATGAATTTATATGATTAAAACTGATTAATTATTCAGTACAGTGCATAAATATTTATACACAATGAATATTTATGCACTGTTTTTATATGATTTAAACTTTTTTGTCAAAAAGACTTGCATTTTTATTCAAAAAGGAGTATAATCATAAACGTATTTGAAATTTTGGAGGGTTAGTAATGCTTGATGAAGTTATACAATTAGATAAAAAATATTATTTGAATACTTTCGGCGACAGACTTCCTGTATGCTTTGAAAAGGGCGAGGGAATGAAACTGTTTGACGACAAGGGTAATACATATTACGATTTTCTCGGCGGAATTGCCGTAAATGCGTTGGGTCACGGACACAAAGATTTTATAAACGCACTTAAAAATCAACTTGATAAAGTAGTGCATACATCAAGTCTTTATTATATAGAAAATCAAGCAAAGCTTGCACAAAAGCTTGTTGAAAATACTTGTGCGGAAAAAGCGTTTTTCGCAAACAGCGGAGCAGAGGCCAATGAGGGTGCATTCAAACTTGCAAAGATTTATTATTATAAAAAAGGTTTGGATAAGTATGAGATAATCACACTTGATAAGTCATTCCACGGCAGAACTCTTGCAACCGTTGCGGCTACAGGCCAGGAAAAATATCAAAAGCCGTACAGACCGTTGACACCGGGTTTCAAGCAGGTTGAGCCTAATAATTTTAAAGCGATTGAAGACGCGGTTACTGATAAAACTGCGGCAATTATGATTGAACTTATTCAAGGTGAAAGCGGAGTTCATCCGATGGATAAGGAATACGTTGAAAAACTTAGAAAGCTATGCGACGAGAAAGATATTATTCTTATTTTTGACGAAGTACAGACCGGTATGGGCAGAACAGGTTATCTTTTTGCACATCAAATGTATGGCGTTGAGCCGGATATTTTCACTTCGGCAAAGGCACTTGGCGGCGGTATTCCGATTGGTGCGGTATGTGCGGGAAAAAAGGTTGCGTCTGCATTTGAACCGGGTGACCACGGAACAACATTCGGCGGTAATCCGTTCGCAACGGCGGCAGGGTTGGCTGTGTTTGATATTTTTGAAAAGGAACATCTTGTTGAAAATGCAGGTAAGATGGGTAAGTATTTTAAAGAAAAACTTACAGAACTTCAAAATAAATATTCGGATAAAATTACAGATGTCAGAAATGCAGGTCTTTTGATTGGTATTCAGTTGGAGGACAGCATAGCTAAGACTGTATTTAATAAGTTGTTTGAAAATAAAATGCTTACAAGTCTTTGCGGCGGCAACACAATCAGAATTGCACCGCCGTTAATTATAAAAGAAACAGACATCGACTTGTTTATTAATACATTAAGCAGTATATTGGAGGAATTATAAAATGAAAGATTTAATCAGTTTACACGATTTAACTTCAGAAGAAGTAAAAGGACTTTTGGAGCTTGGTTTAAAATTAAAAAAGGAACAGAAAAGCGGAATTGAACATCATATTTTAAAGGGTAAAACACTTGGTATGATATTCACAAAATCATCAACAAGAACAAGAGTATCATTTGAAGTGGGTATGACTCAACTTGGCGGTTATCCGTTGTTCTTATCGTCAAACGACATTCAGCTTGGACGCGGCGAATCAATTTACGATACTGCAAAGGTTTTGGAAAGAATGCTTGACGGTATTATGATTCGTACTTACGCACATCAAGATGTTTTGGACCTTGCAGAATATGCAAATATTCCTGTAATCAACGCACTTACAGACTTGCTTCACCCATGTCAAGTGCTTGCAGACCTTATGACAACATATGAGCATAAGGGTAAGCTTGAGGACTTGAAACTTGCATATATCGGTGACGGTAATAATATGGCACATTCGCTTATGTACGGCTGTGCAAAGGCAGGTATGGATTGTGCGATCGCAACACCTGAAAATTATCAGTGTGATGCGGAAGTGGTTGCAAACGCAAAGGACGACTTCAAGAAGTCTGGAAAAGAATTAATTTTGACAACAGATCCGGTTGAGGCAATCAAAAATGCAGATGTAGTTTATACAGATACATGGGTATCAATGGGACAAGAGGCTGAAAAGGCAGAAAGACAAAAGATATTTATGCCGTATCAAGTAAACGGTGAATTGTTCAAGAATGCCGCAGATGACGCTGTATTTATGCACTGCTTGCCTGCATATCGCGGTTTTGAAGTTACAGAAGAAGTTATAGACGGACCTCAATCTGTTATTTTTGACGAGGCTGAAAACAGACTTCACGCTCAAAAGGCGGTTATGGCAACATTGATGGGATAATCGGAGGTTATAGTAATGGAAAGTGATTATCAGTCATTATTTCAAGTGCGTTTGGCTAATTATGATGATATACCCGCAATTATGAATATCACGCGTGAGGCATTTGTTAAATATCAGCAGATGTCAGGCGTTGAAAATCTTGCGGCACTTGAAGAATCGTATAATGATGTGAAAAAAGATATAGATACAAAAGTTGTATTGCTTGCATTGTCGGACGGTGAGCCTGTCGGCAGTGTGAGAGTTGAGGTGTTTCCCGATAAAACCGCCTATTTGTCACGTTTTGCGGTAAAGGTTACAAGTCAAAATAACGGTATCGGTAAATCAATAATGAATCTTGTTGATAAAATAATGGTTAAAAAGGGTGTAACTCAAATTCAGTTGCATACAGGCTCAAAGATTACATCGCTTATTCGTTTTTATTACGGCAGAGGATTTTATATTGATTCGACAGATAAGTCGCGAGGTTATGTTCGCGCATTGTTGATTAAGGAATATCAAAAGAAAGATTGTTAAGTAAAAGGGACACTAAAATTTAGTGTCCCTTTTGATATGCGGTAAATATAAATAAACCTTGTGGGCGGCCATTGGTCGCCCGAGTAGTATGGGACGGCACACACGACCTCCGGTAAAAGCCACCCCTCAGTCAACTGTGTTGACAGCTCCCCTCGATGGGAGCCAAAGAGCCTCTTCTTGAGGAAAGGTGTCGCGAAGTGACGGAGTAGTGGCGAAAATAAAAATAGCATAGCCACACCACAGTCGGCATTACAGACAGCTCCTCTCGATGGGAGCCAAAGAGCCTCTCCTTGAGGAGAGGTGTCACGAAGTGACGGAGTGGTGGCAGATAAAAAATAAATTCGTAGAGGCGACCATTGGTCGCCTTGATTTTATGGGGACACTAAACATTCTCTTGACAAAATCACTTATAAAATGTATACTAAACAAAAACACTTATGGAGATATTATATGAAATTATTGGCGGACTTAATATTAAACGGTGCAGAAACGATGAAAATGTCGGAGAACATAAAAAAGAATTTCAACAATCCCGAAAGAAACAACGGTGAATTGAGGGCAGATAAATTTAAAGGGTTTATAACAGATGAATGGAATGTGGACGGCTTTAATATTATAACAGTAAGCGGCAAAAAAACAAACGGGGGACACGTTATATTTTTGCATGGCGGCGGATATGTTGCAGAGGCGACAGCATCTCACAGAAGAATTATTGAAGAACTTGTGAAGATGTACGGATTGAAAGTGACTTTTATAGACTATCCGCTTGCACCCGAGCATACATATGAAAAAACACACGAAATCGTAATGAAAGCATACAGAGAGATTACAATTAAAAATTACGGTGATGAATTTTATTTGTTCGGTGACAGTGCAGGCGGTGGATTGGCATTGGCAGTTTTGCAGATATTGCGTGATGAAAAAATAATACCGTTTCCGAAAAAGACAGTTTTAATGTCACCATGGGTTGACTTGACTATGAGCAATCCGAAAATAGGGGAGGCGGCGGAACGCGATCCGCTTTTGACGATGGATTGCCTGTACCACGCGGCGGAGAGATATATTGGAAACGGTGACGCTAAAAATCCTGTGCTTTCACCTATATTCGGAAGAATGGATAATCTCGGTAAAATATTTCTTTTGACAGGAACTCATGAAATTTTAAATCCCGATTGCAGAAAGTTAAAAACAAAGTTGATGGCGGCATACGGTACGGAGCTGGAATTTTATGAGGGTGAAAAAATGGTACACGACTGGATTTTGGCAACACCGTTTTATCTTGAGGCATTTAAAGCGATTGAAATGGTCGGAGAATTTTATGTGAACGGCTAATAAAAAAGCAAGCTGAAATCAGCTTGCTTTTTTGATATTATTCTGTAATATAAATTCTTGTATAGAACGGAATTGTATTTGCAATCCAGTTAATATCGCTTGGGTGAAGACGTACACAACCGTGAGAAATATTTACGCCGACACGTCCGTCATATTCTGTACCGTTATAGTAAAGCAATGTTGAATGAAGTGCATAACCGTTATAGAAACGAAGTACAGGACCTACATAGTAGCTTGGATAATCCCATTCTGTACGTTCGATATATTCAAATTGACCTGTGATGGTAGGCGTATTCCATGCACCCAATGCACAAGGGAATTCTTTTTGAAGTTCCCAATTATATTGTGAGCCTTGATATACTCTTACCTTATATTCGTGCTTTGAAACCCATACAAGATAATTTGTACGGCTTGTAATACCGTTCTTGTTTACAGGTGTTCTGTTGCGATATTCTTTAACCATAGGAGATTCACCAATGATAATATCAAGGTGGTCGTCGAAATCAAGAACATCAAGACTTGAATTAAACGATTCGGCAAGCGTTCTTACAGGAACAAATAAAGAACCCTCAATATAAACCGTTGCGTGAGGCGCGTATGTATCGTTTCCGAAAATCGTTGTATATGCACTGTTTGCGTTAAAAATAACTTGGTCTGAACCGACGCTGCAAACTACGCTGTCATATTTAGGGTCGTATGTAACCTTTAATCCCATTGCCTCACCGATTGCACGAACAGGCATCATTGCGACACCGTCAACTATTCTTGCACGCGGTGAAACGTCTTGAAGAAAGTTACCGCTTACATACATACAAAGTTCTTTATCGTAATTCGGATTACCGTTCATTGCACAACCGTTATTTTGTACATATTCGCCGTTTTCGTTCAAATATCCGTACGTCTGAACTTCAAGAATGCCGTCAGGCTCAATCTTTTTATCGTAATATTTCAATGAACGAAGTCCCGAAACAAGCTTTACCTTGAATTTTTCGCCCATACGATATTGCGGAACGTTGAATATAAGATTTAGCGAAGAAGTATCTTGAGATACGTTTTCGGTAATTGAGCCGAGTAATTCATCGGAACTGCTGTAAAGTTCGATAGTTACGTCATTAGGTATTATGTACTTATGTGATGTTATGTCAATATTAAGAACAAATTGTGTTGATAATTCGTTCACCGGTATTGTCGGCGTTGAAGTCGGCTTAACTGTCGGCTCTGCGGTCGGTGTTGCTGTTTCTGTCGGCTCAAATGTTGTTTCCGGTGAAACGGTAGGTTCTTCTGTTACTTGCGGTGTTTCTGTAGGTGCAGGTGACGCTGTTTCGGCGAATGCACCTATTCCGCTCAAAACGATTGATACGGCAAGAAACATTCCTAAAAATTTTTTCATATTTATCTCCCCTTAAACTATTATAAAATAATCATATCACACCGAATTATCAAAGTCAATAAACAATAAAAGCTAAACATAAATTCGGATTAATCACTAAAAAAACACATCAAATTTTAACTAAAATGATGTGCTTTTTTTACTTGACTTATTTTTCACGAATAAAAATTCTTTCAATGTCCGTACACAAACCGCTTTGTTCGTCAATGTCAAAAATACAACCGCAAAATTGTCCTTTTCCGTTCGCAATTTCAAACTTTTGAGGCATACCTGTAATAAATTTTTTTATTATTGCATTATTCTCTCTGCCGAGTATCGATATTTGAGGACCTGTCATTCCGAGGTCGGTTATATTTCCCGTACCTTTCGGAAGAATGACTTCATCGGCTGTTTGAACGTGTGTGTGCGTTCCGAATACGGCTGAAACTTTGCCGTCAAGGAAATATGCCATAGCAAGTTTTTCGCTTGTTGCCTCTGCATGAAAATCTACTATTATAATATTGGTTGATTTCTTTAATTTTGCAACCTCGCGTTCGGCAGCGTCGAAAGGGGAGTCGGCGGGGTCAAGATACGTTCTGCCGATAAGATTTACAACTCCGACTTTAACACCGTTTTTTGCGGTAAAAACGATACTTCCCTCACCCGGACACTTTTTATTGTAATTCGCCGGACGGATTACGTTTCCCTCGTTACGCATAATATCAACAACTTCTTTTGCGTCCCAAGTGTGATTACCCATAGTGATAACGTCAATTCCTGCACGAATAAGCTCGTCATATGCGTTGCGGGCAAGACCTCTGCCGTGGGTGGCATTTTCACCGTTTGCGATAACTAAGTCAATACCTTTCTGATATTTCATATCGTCAACATATTTAAAGAGCATATCGCGTCCTATACGGCTGACAATATCTCCGATACATAGAATTTTCATAATAAAATCCATAGCCTTTCTGCCCGCAGATTTATTTATAACACTGTCTTATCGTGGGCGGACAGGACGTGTAAGACTGTATAATATATCTAAAATTAAAATAAATTTTCGTTCAAAATAAATAAAAAAAGGAGTATTACAGAACGGGTAGAAGCTAAACATAAACGGCTTATAAAGTGCCTTTATCGCAAAGTATCAAAGTCATAAATATTTACGCTCTGTAATAACCCCAAATTTTTCAAAGTAATGCAAGCTTATTTAGCGTAATCAACCGCTCTTGTTTCACGAATCATACTAACTTTAATCTGACCCGGATATTCAAGCTCGCTTTCAATACGTTTAACAATTTCTTTTGCTACAAGAATCATACCTTCATCGTTGACCTTTTCAGGTTTGACCATAATTCTGATTTCACGACCGGCTTGAATAGCAAATGACTTTTCAACGCTGTCGAAACTGTTTGCAATTTCTTCAAGGTTTTGTAAACGCTTGATGTAGGTTTCAAGATTTTCACGTCTTGCTCCCGGACGTGCTGCGGATATTGCATCGGCTGCCTGTACTAAAGAGGCAACGATTGTCTGCGCCTCGACGTCACCGTGGTGAGCCATAATAGCGTGTACAACATCCTTGTTTTCGCGATACTTCTTTGCAATATCTGCGCCGATAGTAACGTGTGAGCCTTCGACTTCATGGTCAACTGCTTTACCGATGTCGTGAAGTAAACCTGCACGTTTTGCAAGTGCGACATCGACGCCCAGTTCACCTGCCATAACGCCCGCAAGATGCGAAACCTCAATGCTATGCTTTAGGACGTTCTGACCGTAACTTGTTCTGAATTTAAGTTTACCAAGCAATTTGATAAGCTCAGGGTGAAGACCGTGTACACCTGTTTCAAATGTAGCACTTTCGCCCTCTTGCTTGATGATTGATTCAACCTCTTTACGAGATTTTTCAACTGTTTCCTCAATGCGTGCCGGATGAATACGTCCGTCCACGATAAGCTTCTCAAGTGCAAGACGTGCAACTTCACGTCTGATAGGATCGAAACTTGAAACAATAACTGCCTCAGGAGTATCGTCGATGATTAAATCAACGCCTGTAAGAGTTTCAATGGTTCTGATGTTTCGTCCTTCACGACCGATTATACGGCCTTTCATTTCATCACTTGGAAGATTAACAACAGAAACGGTGGTTTCGGCAACGTGATCGGCGGCAACTTTTTGAATAGCCAAAGAAACTATGTTCTTTGCTTTCTTTTCCGCGTTCTCCTTTGCCTCTTGCTCAATTTCTTTAACCATCATGGCTGCCTCATGCTTTGTTTGATTTTCAACATCTTTTAATAAGATAGTCTTAGCCTCTTCGGCGGTAAGACCTGAAATCTTTTCAATAAGAGCCATTTGTTGTTCTTTGATTTCTGCTATTTCTTTTTCTTTAGATTCAAGTGACTTTAGTTTTTGACTTAAAGTCTGTTCTTTTTTCTCTAAATTATCTGTTTTCTTGTCTAAGTTTTCTTCTTTTTGGTTAATTCTGCGTTCCTGACGATTAAGTTCATTTCTGCGTTCCTTAACCTCTGCGTCAAAGTCTGCGCGAAGTTTTTGATTTTCTTCTTTAGCCTCAAGCAACAGTTCACGCTTTTTGGCGTCGGCAGCCTTTTCGGCATCCTTTACAATAGACTTGGCTTTTTCTTCGGCACTGCCGAATTCGGCCTCAGCAATTTTCTTTCTGTGTGCAACGCCTAAGTTGAAACCAACAATGACGCCTATAACACATAATACGATTGCAACGATTATCATTACAATTAATAATACTGTATTAATCAGTAACACCCCCATAAAAAGTTTACCAACGCTTAATAATGGGGGACTTCTTAAAATGACTGCGTCCTATACAACTGAATACTTCATAAACCTCTATGAAACGGATGCAGGTAAAGTACCATAGTGATTTGTAATCATACAAGAGCAGTCTACCTTAAGACGGCTCCATTTTAAGTATTGGGATTACATATAAAAGTATAGTATACAGAAAAATTTTATTTTTAAAGAATATTAAGCAATTATATTTTATACTATTTTGTGCATTCTGTCAAGGTGTATTATTAATATGAAAGTATTTTTTTCTGTAAAATAAGACTGGAAATTGCGTAAAAACGTCGTAAACGTAAATTTTATGTAAAATAGCACAAAAAAATTTAAAAAATTTATTCACTTATGGTCTTTACTAACAAAAATAAGTGTGATATAATAGTTGCAACAAGATAAATCAGTAAGGAAATATGTATATTTTAATTTACTGAAAAGGGAGGGAAATATATGACAGAAGAAAAGACCTGGGCGAATATAAGTCGTTTTCAAACGTACTTATTTAATTCCGGTGACAATTTTAAGTCATATGAAATGCTTGGATCACATAAAGTCAAAATAGACGGCGTTGACGGTTGGAGATTTGCCGTTTGGGCACCTAAAGCCGTAAGTGTTAGAGTCGTGGGCGATTTCAACGATTGGAACGGCTATGACAAAATGCTTGAAAGAATAGAAACAAGCGGAGTTTGGTATGGCTTTTTTACAGATATAGAAGAAGGAATGCTGTATAAGTATGCTATTGAGGCTGAGAACGGAGAAACTTATTACAAAGCCGATCCGTATGCTGTAAAGAGTGAACTGAGACCGGGTACTGCGTCCGTAACAAAGGATATTTCAAATAATTACAAATGGGGCGATAAGGCTTGGATAAGTGCACGCGGTAAAAACAGCACTTTGACGGAGCCTATGAATATATACGAAATCCACATCGGCTCATGGAAAATACATGATGACGGAAGCTTTTATACGTATCGTGAACTGGCGGACGAGCTTGTTCCTTATGTTAAGAAGATGGGTTACACGCATATAGAGATTATGCCTATCACCGAATATCCGTTCGACGGCTCTTGGGGGTATCAGGTAACGGGATTTTTCTCGGCTACGACAAGATACGGCGAAAGTGAAGATTTGAAATATCTTATAGATAAGTGTCACAAAAATCATATCGGAATTATAATGGACTGGGTACCTGCTCATTTTCCACGTGATGCGCACGGACTGAGAATGTTTGACGGAACTCCTGTTTATGAATATGCCGATCCGCGATTGGGTGAGCATAAGGATTGGGGAACAATGGTTTTTGACTATTCAAAGAGCGAAGTCGTTTCATTCCTTATTTCATCGGCGTATTTTTGGGCAGAACAGTATCACATTGACGGAATAAGAGTTGATGCGGTATCTTCAATGCTTTACCGTGATTATTCGAGAAATGACGGTGAGTGGGTTCCGAACGAATACGGCGGAAACGGTAATCTTGAGGCAGTTGATTTTCTTAAAAAGCTTAACAAGATTATGGGGACGGAATTCCCTAACTTTATGATGGTTGCGGAAGAATCAACGGCTTGGCCGCTTGTAACCGCACCGCCTGAAAATGACGGACTTGGTTTTAATTACAAGTGGAATATGGGCTGGATGAACGATACACTTCGTTATATGGGTATGGATCCGTATTTCCGTAAGGACAATCACAGTTTGCTTACATTTATGATGATGTATGCTTATTCCGAAAATTATATTTTGCCTTTGTCACATGATGAAGTGGTACACGGCAAGGGTTCTATGCTTAACAAGATGTTCGGTGAGTATGACGAAAAATTTGCGGCATACAGAACATTACTCGGCTATTATATGACAATGCCGGGAAAGAAAATGTTGTTTATGGGCGGTGAATTCGGTCAAATGCTTGAGTGGCGTTATGACGACCAACTTGAATGGAACGTACTTGAAATAGATAAGCATAAGAGATTGCATCAGTATGTAAAAGACCTTAACCATTTCTATATGGAAAACAAGGCTTTATGGGAACTTGATACAAGTTGGGACGGCTTCAGATGGGTTAATGAGGCTGACAGTGAAAACAGTGTTCTTTCCTATATAAGACGCGGCAGACACGCGGCTGATAATGTTGTTGTGGTTGCAAACTTCACACCTGTCGAAAGACCGATATATAAAATCGGTGTTCCGCTTGCGGGCGAATATGAAGTAGTATTCCATTCGAGTGCTGTCAAGTACGGCGGAAACAAACGTATTACAAAGAAAGTATACAAGACAAAGAATATGCAGTTTTCAGATATGATGTACACTATTGAAGTTGCTATCGACGGCAATTCGGTTATGTTCCTAAAGAAAAAGCCGGCGGACAAAGCTGCGGCAAGCAAAAAGAAAACGACTGCATCAAAAACTGCTAAAAAAACAACAGACAAAACCGAAAGTGCAACGGCTAAAAAAGCGGCAGTTAAGAAAACAACCGCGACAAAGACCGCTGCGAAAAAAACATCAACAAGGACAAATAAATCGGCTAAATAGTCGGTTTTAATAAAAATCTAATCAGAAAAATTATAGGGAGATGATTTTATGGTATCAAAGGATTGCGTTGCAATGATACTTGCAGGCGGTCAAGGCTCAAGACTTGGTGCGTTGACAAAAAATGTTGCTAAGCCGGCAGTGCCTTTCGGCGGAAAGTACAGAATCATAGATTTTCCGCTTTCAAATTGTGTACATTCAGGAATTAATACGGTAGGTGTTCTTACACAGTACCAACCGTTGGAACTAAATAGATATATCGGTAACGGAAACCCTTGGGATTTGGACAGAAGTCATGGCGGTGTTTATGTACTTCCTCCATACCAAAGTGCAAAAGCGGGTGAATGGTATAAAGGTACGGCAAATGCCATTTATCAAAACTTAAGTTTTCTTGAAAGCTTTAAACCTGAAAACGTTCTTATACTTTCAGGCGACCATATCTATAAAATGCACTATGGCGAAATGCTGAAGGCACACAAGGAATCGGGTGCGGCTGTAACTATTGCCGTAATGCCTGTACCTTGGGAGGAGGCAAGCAGATTCGGTATAATGAACGTTGACGAAGAGGGTACTATCACAGACTTTGAAGAAAAACCGGCAGAGCCTAAGAGCAATCTTGCGTCAATGGGTATTTACATATTTACATATGAAGTGCTTAAAAAGTATTTGGAGGCTGACGAACGTGACCCAAGTTCTGCAAATGACTTCGGTAAGAATATAATTCCTACAATGCTTGAAAACGGCGAAAAGATGGTATCATTCAGATTTGAGGGCTATTGGAAAGATGTCGGCACAATTCATAGCTTGTGGGAGGCGAATATGGATCTTGTTGACCAACCACCTAAGTTTGATCTAAACGACAGAAGTTGGAGTATCTATTCAAGAAATATGGCACTTGCTCCTCATTATGTTGGACAAAATGCTAAGATAACAAATTCAACCGTAACAGAGGGCTGCTTTATTGACGGCGAAATAAAACATTCGGTTATTTTCGGCGGTGTTGAACTCGGAGAAGGCAGCGTTGTCAGTGATTCGGTAATTATGCCGGGTGCGAAAATCGGAAAGAATGTTGTAATTGAAAAAGCTGTTATAGGTGCAGACGCAGTTATAGGTGACGGTGCTAAAGTCGGAGTTAATTCTTCGGACGATAACAAATACGCATCAAATTTGTGTACCAATGATCTTGTTCTTATCGAAAGCGGTGCCGAAGTCGGCGTTGAAGAAGATATTTGCAAGGGCAGTATGGTAGAAGCATAGGAAAGGGGACAGAGCCAATGAGAAGAGATACTATGGGTATTATTCTGACAAGTAATGACAGAATACCTCCGATTACAGATATAAGAGCAAATTCAGCACTTCCTATCGCAGGAAGATACAGAATAATAGATTTCGTGCTTTCGTGTATGGCAAACTCGGGTATAACAAATATCGGTGTTGCAACAGAAGCAAATTACTCATCTTTGATGGACCACATTAAATCGGGTAAGCCTTGGGACCTTGACAGAAAGAATTGGGGACTTAATATCCTTCCTCCGAATCTGGAAAAGGTATCATACGGTTCAATAAAGGGTAATATAGATATACTTGCAGGTATAAGTGACTTTATTCACAGAAGTCAGCAGACATATGTAATATTGTCGTTAGGTAACAGCATCTACAATATTGATTTTGAAGAAGTTGTAAAAAATCATATCGAAAGTCAGGCAGACGTTACAATTCTTTATAAAGATATGAAAGGTATGCCTGAAAGAGAAATTTCAAGATTTACAACGCTTGAGCTTGACGATGAAAATCGTATTACGGATATTGAAGTTCAGCCGTATTATCCAAAGTCGAGTATGGCAAGTATGGACGTTTACGTTATGGAAAAGGCTTTGCTTGAAAGTATCGTTGACGAATGCAGTGCAAGGGGCGACAGAGATTTCGTAAAAGATGCACTTGTTAAGAAAATGACAGGCCTTAGAATTTACGGATATGAGTATACAGGTTATACTGATAAGATTGATTCACTTAAAGCGTATTACAGAAATAATATGAATTTCTTAAATTCGGATATAAGACGTGAATTGTTTAATCCTAAAAATCCTATCTACACAAAGACAAAAGACCAGTCGCCGACTAAATACGGAAGTGACGCGTCTGTACAGAACAGCTTTATTTCAGACGGTTGTGTAATTGAGGGTACTGTAATTAACAGTGTACTTTCAAGAGGTGTAAAAGTCGCAAAGGGTGCGGTCATTAAAAATTCAATCATCATGCAGGATTCTGTGATTGAAGAGGACGTTGAACTTAGTCATGTTGTATTTGATAAGGAAGTTGATATAACAAAAGGAAGAAAACTTATAGGACAAGAGAGCTATCCTCTTGCAATATCAAAAGGAACGAAGATTTAATAATAAAGATTTTAATGACAAATATATAATAGAACTGTTCAAAATTTGAGCAGTTCTGTTGAAGTTTTACGGAATTTAAGAATATTTATTGACAAATAATTCTTATAGAGATAAGATTTAAGCATATAGAAAGGAATAATTTGTTATGAAAGTTTTATTTGCTACTTCGGAGGCGGCACCTTTTGTTAAAACAGGAGGTCTTGGTGATGTAGCGGGTTCTTTGCCTGCAGCGCTTAACGAAAAAGGCGTTGACGCAAGAGTGATTTTACCGCTGTACAACTGTATACCGCAAGAATATAAGGACAAGATGAAATATATTGACCATATCTATATCGATATGGCTTGGAGAAAACAGTATGTCGGTGTTTTCGAGTTGGAGTATAACGGCTGTAAGTTCTATTTTATAGACAATGAGTTTTACTTTAACGGCGATAAGCCTTATGACTTTATACACCTTGATTGTGAAAAGTTTATATTCTTTTCAAAGGCTGTATTGTCAATTTTGCCGACAATAGATTTCAGACCGGACGTTATTAACTGTAACGACTGGCAGACAGGACCGATACCTGTATTCCTTGATACGTTCCAGGATAATCCGTTCTATCAGGGTATCAAGACTGTTATGACAATTCATAACTTGAAGTTCCAGGGAAGATGGGATTTCAACAAGATTAAGGACGCAATGGGTATAAGCGACTATTACTTTACTTCCGACAAGCTTGAATTCTACAAGGACGCAAACTTGTTAAAGGGCGGTATGGTTTATGCAAACAAGGTTTCTACGGTAAGCTCAACTTACGCAAACGAAATCACAACAGAAGAATACGGAGAAGGACTTCACAATCTTCTTCGTGCAAGACAGAACGACCTTTTGGGTATAGTAAACGGTATTTCTTATATTGACTGGGATCCGAATACAGATCAGTCTATTTATCAAAACTATACAGCAAAAACAGTTCACAAGAAAAAGGCTGAGAACAAGAAAAAGTTGCAGGAAGAATTAGGTCTTGAAGTGAATGCCGATAAGATGATGATTGGTATTGTATCACGTCTTACAGACCAAAAAGGTTTTGACCTTGTAGCTTACAAGATTGAGGAACTTTGCAACGGTGGCTGTCAAGTAGTTGTACTTGGTACAGGTGACGAAAAGTATGAAAATCTTTTCAGACATTATGCTTGGAAGTATCCTGACAGATTCTCGGCACAAATTTACTTTTCAAATGATATGGCACGTAAAATTTATGCGGCAAGTGACGCATTTTTAATGCCGTCAAGATTTGAGCCTTGCGGTTTGTCACAACTTATCAGTATGAGATACGGTACTGTTCCGATTGTTCGTGAAACAGGCGGACTTAAAGACACTGTTATTCCATATAATGAATATACAGGCGAGGGAACCGGTTTCTCATTCGCAAACTACAATGCAGACGAAATGATAAATATTATTTGGTATGCAATGCAGATTTACTATGACAGAAAAGACGAGTGGAAGAAAATCGTTGATAACGGTATGGCAGTAGATTACTCATGGAATGTATCGGCTGATAAATATATTCACTTGTATCAAGAACTTACAGGTATATATGATTTACCTGAAAAGAAAAAGCCTGCCAGAAAGACAGCCGCAAAAACTACAAAGAAACAAGAAAAAAAGGAAACTTTTGAGGACAGTATAAAGGCAGATGCCGAGGCGGCTGCAAAGGCTGCGGCAGACGGTGCAAAAGAGCCTGAAATAGTTGAAGTTAAAAATCCTTTTGAGGAGAAAAAAGCCCCTGCGGCAAAAAAGACAACAACGAAGAAAACAACAAGAAAAACAGCGGCTAAGAAAACTGCAACTAAAAAAACAACAGCTAAGTCAACCGCAAAGAAAGCGGTAAGAGAAGAACCTGCAAAGGCTGAACCTGTAAAAGCTGAAAAGGCAGAGACTGCAAAGACGGCAAAAACAGAAAAAACAGAGTCTGCAAAACCTGTAAAAGCCGAAACAACTAAAGCAGAGCCTAAAAAGGCTGAATCAGCTAAGTCGACGGCAAAGACAACGACTAAAGCCGAAACGGTTAAGGAAGGTGCAAAAGCGAAGACAACGGCATCAAAGAAAACGACACAAAAGAAGACTGTAAAATAAACCGATGATAAGAAATCTTCGCAAGAAATAAGAAGAATTTTAAAGGGGTGTAAAATAAATATGGCACAAGCTAAAAGTATGGCACAAAATAAAAACACAAAAACAACAGCAACAACAAAATTGACAGCGTCTGAAGAAGTATTGAAGAAGGAAATTGTAGGTAAGGTAAACAGACATTTCGGTAAAGTTATGGAGGATGCAACTCCTCATATGGTTTATACTGCATGCGCACTTACTGTTCGTGACAGAATTATGGAAAAGTGGGCCGTATCTCATCAGACTGTAAAGAAGATGGGCGCAAAAAAACTTTATTATTTATCATTTGAGTTCCTTATGGGCAGACTTCTTTGCACAAACATTTTAAACCTTATGCAGACTGAAGAATATCAGCACGTTTTAAATGATTTGGGTTACTCACTTCCTGAAATTGCCGAACTTGAAAATGACGCAGGTCTTGGTAACGGCGGTTTGGGACGTCTTGCAGCTTGCTTTATCGACTCACTTACAACATTGGATTTGCCTGCATACGGTTGTACAATCCGTTATGAATACGGCTTATTCAGACAAAAGATTGTTGACGGTTATCAGACAGAACTTCCTGATTCATGGCTTGATAACGGTAATGCGTGGGAAATCGCAAGACCTGAAGAAACTGTTGAAGTTAAATTTGGTGGTGAAGTTTATACTGATTGGGTAGACGGTAAATTTACTTGCCGTTACAACAACTCACATACAATTTTGGCTATGCCTTATGATGTACCTCTTTGCGGTTATGATTCAAAAATTGTAAATAAATTAAGATTGTGGAGTTCAAAATCTCCTGACCATATGAATATGCAGGAATTTAACAGCGGTAACTATGTTCGTGCCGTTGAAGAAAAGGAACTTGCAGAAGTTATTTCAAAGGTACTTTATCCGGAAGATAATCATACAGAGGGTAAGGAACTTAGATTAAAGCAACAATATTTCCTTGTTTCTGCAACATTGCAGTGGATTTTGAAAGAATTTGAAAACAGAAACGGTCAAGATTGGTCAAAATTGCCTGATAAGGTCGTTATTCATATCAATGATACACACCCTACAATGGCTATTCCTGAAATGATGCGTTTGTTGATGGACGAAAAAGGTCTTGGTTGGGATGAGGCATGGGACATCGTAACTCATGTATTCGCATACACAAACCATACAGTGATGAGCGAGGCTCTTGAAAAGTGGCCGCTTGATATGTTCAGAAAGATTCTTCCGCGTGTATATATGATCGTTGAAGAAATGAACAGACGTCTTATGATCAGACTTAACGAAGTTTATCCTAACGATTCGGCTAAGCATAAGTATATGGCAATTATTTCTGATAATCAGATATTTATGGCTAATATGTGTCTTGCAAGCTGTTTCGCAGTAAACGGTGTTTCAAAGTTGCATACAGATATTCTAAAACAGGATATTTTTGCTGATTACTATAATATGAATAACGACCACTTCTATGCAATCACAAACGGTATTACATTCAGAAGATGGATTGCTAACTGTAACCCGGAACTTACTGAGCTTATTTCTTCAAAGATAGGTAAGAATTGGATCAAGGACGCTTCAGAACTTTCAAAGCTAAAGAAATATGCTAAAGACCCTGCATTCAAGAAGCAATTTGCTGAAATTAAGCGTAATAACAAGGTTAGACTTGCACAATATATTAAGGAACACAACGATATAGTTGTAAATCCTGATTCTATCTTTGACGTACAGTGTAAGAGATTGCACGAATATAAGCGTCAGATGATGAACGTACTTCATATTCTTGCAGAATACAACAGAATTATTGAAGATAACGTATATGCTGAAAATTACTATCCAAAGACATATATATTCGGTGCAAAGGCTGCTCCGGGTTATAAAAGAGCAAAGCTTATTATCAAGCTTATTAACTCAGTCGGAGATATGATTAACAACGATCCGAGAGTTAAGGATAAGATTAAAGTTGTATTCCTTGAAAATTACAGCGTATCAATCGCTGAAAAACTTATCATTGCGGCTGATATTTCAGAACAAATTTCAACAGCCGGTAAGGAAGCTTCGGGTACAGGTAACATGAAGTTTATGCTTAACGGTGCACTTACAATCGGTACACTTGACGGCGCAAACGTTGAAATGCTTGAACAGGTCGGTGAAGACAATATATATATCTTCGGTCTAAAGGCTGACGAAGTTGCCGCAAGAGTTAAGTATGCGGGAACTGATGAAGTTAAGAATATCTACTCATCAAACGCAAGCCTAAGACACGCACTTGAACAGCTTGTTGACGGTTCAATCGTTCCGGGCAGCAATCAAATGTTCAGAGATTTGTATCAAACATTGTTGTTCGGTGACTACGGATTCCCTGACACATATATGGTAATCAGAGATTTTGAAGAATATATGAAGACTCAAGAAAAGATGTCTGCTGATTATCAAGACAGAGATAAGTGGATTGAAAAGGCAATCTTGAATACTGCAAGTGCAGGATTCTTCTCAAGTGACAGAACTATTGAAGATTACAATAAGAACATTTGGCACTTGACACCAATTAAATAATAAAAATAAAGAAGTGACTTAGGTCACTTCTTTTACGATAAAGGGGTAAATATGGATATAGAGCATAATTCCAGAGAAAAATTTTATAGATTTCCTTTCGGAGCGGTGACTTGCGGCGGTGAAGTCAGATTGCGTTTGGCTGTGTCGGGCGCAGGTATTCCGTCGGCGGTTCGTCTTGTCTATATGGAGGATGGCAAGGGCGAAGTCCGAAAGGATATGCCGTATATTTTTGATGTCGGTGACCACTGCATATATTCGGTGAACGTGAAAATGCCTGAAAAAGCAGGACTTGTTTGGTATTATTTTGAACTTGAAACCGAAAGAGGTATGGTTTATTACGGCAACAATTCAAAACAACTCGGCGGAATTGGTGAAATGTGTTTTAATTCACCGAGTAATTCGTATCAGATAACTGTTTATAACGAAGATTACAAAACTCCGGATTGGTTTAAAACTGGTATTGCGTATCAAATTTTTGTAGACAGATTTTGCAACGGCAACGAAAACGGAGAATTTTTAGGAAATCGTACAGATATAATAAAGCGTAATTGGGGCGAACAACCGTTTTATAAAGCCGAACAATTTGGCGGTGAGTATAAAGCAAATGACTTTTTCGGCGGTAATTTGAAAGGTGTAATTAAAAAATTGCCGTATTTAAAAGATTTGGGAATATCGGTAATTTACTTAAATCCGATATTCAAAGCATACTCAAACCATAAATACGATACGGGCGATTATGAAACAATCGATCCGATGTTTGGTGATGAGGAAACATTTAAAGAGCTTTGCTCAAAAGCAAAAGAAATGGGAATACGCATAATTCTTGACGGAGTATTTAACCATACGGGAAGTAACAGCCGTTACTTTAATAAATACGGCGAATACGACAGCATTGGTGCTTATCAGTCGAAAGAATCACCGTATTACACTTGGTTTAGATTTATGGATTGGCCTGATGTGTATGAATCATGGTGGGGAATGACGACACTTCCGCAGATTGAAGAACACAGTGAAGAATGTCGTAAGTATTTGCTTTCGGACAAAGATGCAATCGTTAAAAGATGGATAAAGAACGGTGCGTCCGGTTGGCGACTTGATGTTGTCGATGAATTACCGGGATTTTTCGTTAAAGAACTTAGAGAAAACGTAAAGAAAGCCGATAAAGATGCAGTTATTATAGGTGAAGTTTGGGAAGACGCGTCAAATAAGTCCGCTTACGGTGAAAGACGTGAATATTTCTTGGGTAAGGAGCTTGACTCCGTTATGAATTACCCAATGCGCAGAGCGTTGATTGACGCGGTAAGCGGAAGAATTGACGTTGAAGAATTTGACGCACGTCTTATGAGCATTAAAGAAAATTACCCTGCACCTGCTTATTATTCGCTTTTGAATATAATAACAAGTCACGATGTCGAAAGAATAATGACCCGTATGGGTGATGCACCGTCAAGACACGAAATATCAAAAGATTTTCAGGCGAGCTTTAAACTTGACGGCTATGCACTTGAACTTGCTAAGGAAAAAGCAACTTTAGTAGTCGGACTGCAGATGATGCTTCCTGGTGTGCCTTGTATATATTACGGTGACGAAATCGGTATGCAGGGATATGGCGATCCGTTCTGCCGTCAGACATATCCATGGGATAATGTTGACGAAGTTGACAAGGACGGAAGAATCAGACAACGCTATAAGAATATGATTAAATTGAGAAACAGTTCAAAGGCATTCTCAATCGGCGATTTTGAATGTGTTCATAAAGTCGGACACGTGTACGGTTTTGTACGTTGTTATCATGATGAAAAATATCTTATTGTTGCCAATCTGGGTACAAGAGAAGAAAGAGCACGTGTAGATGTTGCGAGATACGGTATGAGAAAACTAAAATGTCAAACGAGTGACGATAACAGCTTGCTTGAATCGTCTGACGGTATTCATTTTATTGATATACCGAGATTATGGATAAAGGTTTACAAGGTGGAAAAATAATGCAAGGTAAATTTTCGGATTATTTGCTTGTTTCGGATATGGACGCAACGTTGCTTGATGACAATCACACCATATCTGAAGAAAACAGACAAGCGATAGATTATTTCATAAAAAACGGCGGACGGTTTACTGTCGCAACGGGAAGAATGGTTGAGGCAGTTCGTGCATATATGCCGAATTTGCACATAAATGCACCGGCGGTATTACATAACGGTGCGAAGATATATGACTATGAAAAAGATTGTGCGGTATTTGAACGATTTATTGAGGAAAACAGAAAACAGGCAATAAAGCGTGTATATGATGATTTTCCGCAAATAGGTTTGGAAGTGTACAGTGATGAAATTGTGTACGTTTACAGAGAATGTGAGGAAACAAAGCGATTTTTGACACGCAGCTATGAGGTTGTTTATAGTTTACCCGATGAAATTTGGCAAAGACCTTGGATAAAGGTGCTTTTGATTGGTGAAAGAGAATTGCTTGACAAGTACGAGCCGATATACAGAGCCGAATATGATAACGGCTATGCGGTCAGAAGCGGTGACAAGTATCTTGACATTGTTGCAAACGGAGTTTCAAAGGGGAAGGGAATGCTTGATATGGCGAAAAAAATCGGTATTGAGCAGAACAAAATTATAGCTGTCGGTGACAATATGAATGATATTTCAATGTTGGAAGCAGCGGGAATTTCGTATGCAGTTGAGAACGCAGAAGAAAGTGTGAAAAAAATTGCGGACAACTTAGCACCGTCTAACAACGGCAGTGCTATCGCATATATCATAAACAGACTTGAAAAAATTGTAAAAACACAAAATTAAGGCTTGAAATATCGGCAGTTTTATGTTAACATAACTCTATAAAAAGTATTTAAGGAGGTATTTATGTTTAACATATCACTGTTGCTTTCAGCGGCTGTTATTATAATTTGCGTACTTGCAAATAAGCTGTCAAATAAAATCGGAATGCCTGTACTTATTGCGTTTATCGCACTTGGTATGGTGTTCGGTTCGGACGGAATACTTAAAATTCCTTTTGAAAATTACAGCTTTGCAGAACAGATTTGTTCTGTTGCGCTTGTATTTATTATGTTTTACGGAGGTTTCGGCACTAAATTAAGCGAGGCTAAACCTGTGGCAGTAAAGGCACTGTTGTTGTCGAGCGTGGGAGTTATTTTCACGGCGGCTCTTACAACAGTGTTTTGTTTTTTCGTTTTAAAAATAAAATTGCTCGAAAGTATGCTTATCGGTGCGGTTATGAGTTCTACTGACGCGGCGTCTGTGTTTTCGGTACTGCGTTCAAAAAATCTTAACTTGAAGTATAACACTGCGTCAATGCTTGAAATGGAAAGCGGAAGTAATGACCCGTTTGCATATATGCTGACCGTTATAGTTCTGTCGTTTATGAAGGGCGAAAACAGTGTCGGACAGATGGTTTACAGTATCGCCGCACAAATCGTTTTCGGTGTTTTGATAGGTTTTCTGATTGCACTCGGTGCAGTATGGTTTATGAAACATTTCACTTTTAATACATCTGGTTTTGATGCGGCGTTTGTGCTTGGAGTGGCGGTGCTTGCATACGCTTTGCCGACATTGGTCGGCGGAAACGGTTATCTCAGTGCGTACATAGTAGGTATCGTTTTGGGCAATCAGAACATATATAACAAAAAATCACTTGTGCATTTTTTTGACGGAATGACCGGACTTATGCAAATGCTTATATTTTTCCTTTTGGGACTTTTGTCGTTCCCGTCAAAAATATTAACCGTTCTGTTGCCGTCAATATGTATAGCGTTGTTTATCACATTCGTTGCAAGACCGTTGGCGGTTGCGACTGTGCTTGCACCATTTAAAACAAAAATTTCACAATATCTTGTTGTGTCGTGGGCAGGTCTCAGAGGTGCGGCGTCAATCGTGTTCGCAATAATGGCTATGGTAGGCGGTGTGACAATGGAGCAGGACGTTTTCCATATTGCATTTTGTGTTGTATTGTTTTCAATTACGTTGCAAGGGTCGCTTCTTCCGTTTGTCGCAAGTAAAACGAATATGATTGACAAGACCGGTTCTGTACTGAAAACGTTTAACGACTATTCGGACGAAACGGAAATTAATTTTATTCGCTTGAATATTGACAGCGGTAACAGATGGATTGACCGTGCGGTAAAGGATATTTCCCTTCCTCCGCAAATGCTTTTTGCGGCGATTTACAGAAATGACGAAACGATTATTCCGAACGGTGAAACAGTAATATATGAGGGTGATACGATAATTCTCGGTGCACCGTCACACGGAATAAACGGTGATGTTCGTTTTAGGGAGATTTCAGCGAATGACAGAAAAAATTGGCGTGGAAAAAGTATGGCTGAAATTGAATTTCCCGACGGCTATCTTGTGATTATGATAAAACGCGGTGATGATGTCGTTATTCCTGTCGGAAGTACGATAATAGAAAAAAATGATGAGCTTGTGCTGGTTTCAAAATAAAAAACATAATATTCAAAAAATCACATCATATGATGTGATTTTTTTTGTTAGCTTAAATATATGGTTTTGTTACAGGCAAAGGTTCAGAGCCGAGTGAACGCAAAAGTTGCATTCCTGCGGAACGTGCGTCTGTGACGGCGGTTTTAACCGCTGACGCCTCACCTGTGAAAATTATAATCACTTCATTTGAATGGCTTGTACCGCTGTCCGGACGAAGTGTTTTTATCAATTCGACACCGGCAGATTTTAACGCAATATCTGCGATTACCATACCAATCGGAGCAGGTGACGCACATACAAAGCCGAACGGTCTGCCTATCGGCACATCAAATGCCTTGTTGATAGCCTCACCGCACCTTGCACTGTACTGGAATTCCATGTGACCTGCTTCACTTATGTATATTTCGCCGGCATTTATGTCTATGTATTCAAGCGCTAATTCAACGGCTCTCTTAACGTCGGCAGGTGTTTCACCGCCGATTATGATAAAGTTTCCGTGACCGCCCCAGCCTTTTGTATCACGCGGAATTTCGATAGAGATAACCTCTGTCGAAGTAGCTTTAACCGCGTCATCAACGGCTTGAATTTGTGCTCCCGCACCTGTACGGGAACCGATAAGACCGACCGCGTGGAACTTTTTCGGGATATTCATTTGTGTTCTTAAATCGTCATCAATATTGGCGATATAAAGACCGATTGTATCGCAAACGCCGACACCGACAAACTGTGTCATACCGCATTTTCCGAACATATCGTTATTCATAATATCCCTCCCTAAACCAATCTTATATATATTATATCATTATTTTAACCTTTTTGCAATCCTAAAATGAATTGTTATACATCAAAATGTAGAAAATTTCAAATAAGTATTGATATTTAGGGCAATTTTTGATATTATATAGAGTATTGAAATAAAAATACATTAGGAGTTGAAGATATGCCTGCTTGGGTTGTTGATTTGTTAAACCGCTTGAACTCTACATTTGTGGTAGACGGACGTTGGCAGTGGTTTGTTAGTGGATTGGGATATACGCTTTTAATATCTCTTTTCTCGGTATTGTTGGGTTTGGTAATCGGTATTCTGATGGCACTTATGCGTCTGTCAAAAAGTAAGATTTTAAGAGCCGTTTCGGGAATTTATATTGATATTATCCGCGGTACGCCGACAATGGTGCAGCTGCTTATAATTTATTTTGTTATTTTTGCAAATGTGCATATTGATAAGTGGGTAGTCGGATTTATTGCATTCGGTATAAACAGCGGTGCGTATATTGCGGAAATCGTCAGAGGCGGTATATTGTCCGTAAATATCGGTCAGACTGAGGCGGGACGTTCGCTTGGTATGACGCATAAACAGACTATGGCAAGCATTGTTATGCCGCAGGCTATGAAAAATATTCTGCCGGCGCTTGGTAATGAATTTGTTGTATTGATAAAAGAAACAGCCGTAATTGGTATGATTGCGAATATCGACCTTGTCGGAGCGGCAAGAAAGGTACAGAGCCTTACATATGATTACCTTATACCGCTTTTGTCAATAGCAGTTATATATTATGTTGTTATAAAGATTATAAGTACGTTGCTTTCTAAAGTTGAAAAAGGTATGAGAAAGGCGGATAAGAGATGATAAAGGTTACCGGTTTAAAAAAGCATTTTGGAGATTTGGAAGTATTAAAGGGAATTGACCAGCACATAAAACAAGGCGAAAAGGTTGTTGTTATAGGTCCTTCGGGTTCGGGTAAATCAACATTTTTGAGATGTCTTAATTTGCTTGAAGTGCCGACAGAGGGTGAAATTCTCATTGAGGGCGAAAGCATTACCGCTCCAAAAACAAATGTAAATAAAATTCGTGAAAAAATGGGTATGGTGTTTCAGCAGTTTAATCTGTTCCCGCACCTTACAGTGCTTGACAATATAACTCTTGCACCGATTAAGGTTAAGAAAATGCCGAAAGTAGAGGCTGAAAAGCTTGCACGTGAGCTTTTGAATAAAGTAGGTCTTGCGGACAAAGAGGACTCATATCCCGCACAGCTTTCGGGCGGTCAACAGCAGAGAATTGCAATAGCACGTGCACTTGCAATGCAGCCGGATATAATGTTGTTCGATGAACCTACATCGGCACTTGACCCTGAAATGGTCGGTGAAGTTCTTTCTGTTATGAAAGACCTTGCGGACGGTGGTATGACAATGGTTGTTGTAACTCACGAAATGGGATTTGCACGCGAAGTTGCGTCAAGAGTTTTGTTTATGGATGGTGGATATGTGCTTGAAGAAGGCACTCCTGACGAAGTGTTCAGCAATCCGAAAAACGAAAGAACAAAAGAATTTTTGAGCAAAGTTTTAAAGTAGTTATCTAACACAGAATGTGTTAAATATAAAAATAAGTGATTTTTTAGGAGGATACAAAAAATGAAAAAGGGTTTAATGAAAGTAGTAGCTTTGGCAGCTGCATCAGTTATGGCAGTGGCAGCACTTGCAGGTTGCGGAAGCAGTGATAAGTTGATTATGGGTACAAACGCAGCATTCCCACCGTTTGAATACACAACATCACAAGGTCTTGTAGGAGAATTTGACGGTATTGACGTTGCTATTGCAAATAAGATTGCCGAAAATGTAGGTAAGGAACTTCAAATTGAAGATATGGAATTTGACGGACTTGTTGCATCTGTAAGCACAGGTAAGGTTGATATGGTTGTTGCAGGTATGACTGCTACAGACGAAAGAAAGCAAAGTGTTGATTTCTCTGATCCATACTATGTTGCATCACAGGTTATCGTTGTTGCACCTGACAACACAGATATTACAAGTGCAGAAGATTTGAAGAATGATAAGACAGTCGGCGTTGTTCTTGGTTACACAGGCGACAATATCGTAACAAACGATTTACAGCTTGCAGAAGACAAGGTTACAAGAGCAAACAGAGGTATTGATATAGTTCAAGACGTTAAGAATGGTAAGCTTGACGCAGTAGTTATCGACTCTGCAACAGGTAAGGCTCTTGCTGAAAAGAACGGTCTAAAGATTGTTGAAGACCCACAGGCATTTGAAACAGAAGAATATGCAATCGCAGTTAAGAAGGGTAACACAGAACTTCTTGACAAGATTAACGAAACACTTTCAGAAATGAAAGCTTCAGGCGAAATTGAACAGCTTGCAATGGAATACGACGAAAAGCTTGCTGAAAACAATCAGTAATTGATAATTGAAAATTGAAGGACGGCTTTATTATGCCGTCCTTTTTGCTTAAGGAGTTATATATGCGTATAGATAAATATATTTCCGGCTGCGGATATGCAAGCAGAAAAGATGTGAAAAAACTAATAAAACAAGGTCTTGTGTTTATAGACGGTGAAGTGTGTAAAAAGCCGGAGGAACAGACTGATGAAAACAGTATTGTTGAGGTTGACGGCGAAAGATTGATTTATCGTGAATTTGTGTATTTAATGCTAAATAAACCGCAAGGCTGCGTAAGTGCTGTTTATGATAAGAAGTATCCCGTTGTAACCGAATTTGTTCCGGAGGAATACGCACATTTTGAGGTATATCCCGTAGGCAGACTTGATATAGATACGGAGGGCCTTTTGATCCTCACAAATGACGGTCAATTCGCTCATGAAATGACATCACCGAAAAAAGATGTGTATAAAAGATATTTCGCGGTGCTTGATAAACCTATGGAAGAAAAAGATGTTGAAATATTCGCAGGCGGTATGGAATTTAAAGAGTTTACCGCAAAAAGCGCAAAGCTTGAAATAACGGAAAATCCGAATGAGGTTTATATCGAAATTGCAGAGGGTAAATTTCATCAGGTAAAACGTATGTGCGAACGAGTCGGTAAAACGGTGACGTATCTGAAACGTGTCGCAATCGGCAATTTAAAACTTGATAAATCACTCGAAAAAGGCGAAGTCCGTGAATTGACAAAAGATGAACTTGATATGCTGCATAAGAAATAGCTTCAAACAATAATTCGTAGGGTGACGTTAAGGAAAGTTATAACAGCCGTTCACATCCGTAGGGGCGATCATTGATCGCCCTTATTACGTTATTCAAATTTAATTTTTCCGTCATCAAGTGCATAAATCACAGCCGCAACGGCACTGGAATTATTATCAACCGTTATAAAATCAGCGACTTCTTTTACTTCATCAACGGCGTTACTGACCGCAACACCGACATTTGCCATTTTAACAAGTGCAAGGTCGTTTTCGTTATCGCCGATACCGATTGTATTACTTCTGTCAACATTCATCAAATCGGCAAGGTGCATAAGCCCCTCACCCTTACTTGCGTTTTTAGGCAAAAGTTCATAGTACCAAGGACTGGACTGCACAAATTCATAATCATTAACAAACGGTGAATTTGCAATCGCATCTCTTATCTGCTGAATTTCATTTTCTTCAACCATAAACAATACTTTTACCCAATCTTCCTTTATATCGTGATAATCAAGAAAATTATCGGGTAAATCTTCAAGAACCTGATGTTCTCTTACTTTTTGATTAACTTTACAGAAATAAATTTTATCCGAAGTACAAACTTCAATTCCCACAAAGTCAAACATTTTATCCATATATTCAACGCATTTCAAAGCACCTTTATCAAGTGTGCTTGCCCATAAAAGTTTTTCGTCATTAAAATCATATATTGCCGCACCGTTAAAGCAAACCATAGGTGCATTTGGGTGAACGTAGTTTAGCATCAACTTTGCGCCTTGCGGCACACGTCCCGTTGCAAATGTGAAAAGTCCGCCCTCTGACTTGAAATATTCAATAGCTTTACTGTTTTCGTCCGATACACGTTTATCGGTTGTAAGAAGTGTATCGTCAAGGTCGGTGCATAAAAGTATTCCGTCAAATTTTCCCATACTGTTCGTCCTTTCGTGTTTTTTTCTACACGCATAATTTTAGCATATTATATGAATTTAATCCATTTGTATTTTATATAAAAATAATATTGTATCATAAATTAAAATGTGCTATAATTATAAGATACAGAATGGGTGTACAATATTCAAAACGGGAAGGCTGTAAGGTATGAAAATAACAGATTCAATGATAAAAAAATCCTGCTCGGCGACTATTTACAAGCGTGGCTTGGAATACTTTAAAGAGGGCAGAGTTCATTTAAGAAAACGTGAGGATAATTTAATAACAGCCGTAGTTGACGGGGAAGAACTCTACAATGTGCAGGTAAGACTGTCCGAAAAAGGTGTAGAGGATTGTTTTTGTACCTGTCCTTATTTTGAAACGATGAATTCTGTTTGCAAACATATTGTTTCAACATTAAAGCAACGTCAAAAGGAGCTTGACGAGGGTGCGGATTATGTTGATGAAAACGATAAGATTGCAAAAACGCTATGCGGTGAATTTGCATCAAGAAAATACGAAAAACAGCCACTATATGCAAAGTTTACACTGCACATAAATAAGCACAATACAAACGGTGTATCGTATGCAATGTCTGTTGAAATCGGCGGTAATAAAGTACACGGTATTGAAAATTTTTTGGAATGTTATTTGAAAGGCAAGGAGTTTAAATTTGACAGATACACGTCATATAATCCCGCAGTAACGGAATTTCCGAAACATCAAGACGAGATAATAGCAATACTTGCGGAAACATACGAAAATCGTGCGGCAGATGTTCAGATGTATATGAAAGCGGCATATCAAACGGCTTTCGGCTCACTTGCGGCAAAGAGAATATTTCCACTGCTGCAGTATGTTGATTTTTCTGTTGTATTTGATGGGCTTTCTTTGGGCAATGTAAGAATAGAAGAAGACAATCCAGATATAATAATTGATGTTGACGCAGGTGACGGCGAAGTTGATATGTCTGTCAGTGACAGAGGTTTTGCACTGACGCATGACGGTGAGTGGTTCTTTTACGAGAACACGATATACCACACAAGCGAAGAATGGCGTGAGTATTTTATGCCGATATACCATGCACTTGCGACGGAGGGCAGAACGCAAATCAGTTTTAAAGGTGACAATACAATTTTGTTTGCCACTCACGTTTTACCCGATATACGCAGTAAGCACGGCGTTATAACACGCGGTATCGAAGATATGATTGTCGATGCGAAACCGACATTTGAAGTGTATTTTGACGCGGCACAAGGCGGTATAACTGCCGTTGTTAAGGCGAATTACGGAAGTATAGGATTACGTTTGCCGAACGATGTAAACGGTAACGGCAAAATCGTTGTGCGTGACTATGAGATTGAAAACGATTTGCTTTCGTCATTTAAGATGTTCAATTTACAAGACGGTACATTCATGTTGAAATCGGACAGAGAAATATATTTATTCCTATCGGACGAAATTCCTGTACTAAAAGAAAAAGCAAAGCTCTATTATTCCGACAGATTTGCCGGCTTGAAGATTATGGACCGAGTGGATATAAGTGCGTCTGTAACATATAACAGCGGTGTTGATTTGCTTGAGGCTGACTTTGAAAGTAATCTGTCATATGAACAGATCAGCGGAATTTTAAGTGCGGTTAAACTGAAGAAAAGATTTTACAGATTGTCAAACGGCAGTTTTATCGACCTTGAAAACAGTAAACAAAAGGATATTTTCAATTTGCTTGATCAACTTGATTTTTCTTTTGAAGATATTAAAAACGGTAAAAAAGTAATTCCAAAGTATCATGCACTTTACTTAAATTCTCTTTCATCTGTTGAAAAGAATGAAGAATTTAAAAAATATATTGAGGAAATAAAAAATATAGAGCCTGTAATTCCGAGTGAAGTCAGCGACATTTTGCGTGGCTATCAAAAAGATGGAATGGCATGGCTCAGCCAGCTTTCTTATCTTGGCTTCGGCGGTATATTGGCGGACGATATGGGTCTTGGTAAAACGTTGCAGGTTATTGCGTATATTCACGGAATAAAACCCGAAAAACCGACGCTTATCGTTGCACCGAGTGCACTTACTTATAACTGGCTCAGCGAAATAAATAAATTTACACCGAACGCCAAAACCATAATAGTTGACGGTGCAAAAGAGGACAGAGAAAAACTTATACAGACTATCGGCGAGTATGAATTTGTAATCACGTCATATCCGCTTTTAAGACGCGATATTGCGCATTATAAAGAATTTGAATTTTCGTATTGCTTTATAGATGAGGCACAGCATATTAAAAATCCGAAAACTATGAATGCAAGAAGCGTCAAGAAAATAAATGCGGAGCATAAATTTGCCCTTACCGGTACACCGATAGAAAATTCGTTGCTTGAATTGTGGTCAATATTTGATTTTGTAATGCCGGGATATTTGTATTCGGCACACGAATTCAGAAACAGATATGAAATGCCGCTTGTAAAAGACGGTGACAAAATGACGGCGGACAGTTTCAGAGCGAGGATAAAGCCGTTTATGCTAAGACGTATGAAAAGCGATGTTTTAAACGAGTTACCGGAAAAAATTGAGAACACAATGTATGCGGAGCTTACGGGTGAACAAAAGAAAATGTACACATCGTATCTTGCACTTGCGAAAAATCAGACGCTTGCGTTGCTTGGCGAGGGCGGTCAAGGTAAAATGCGTATTTTAACACTGCTTATGCGACTAAGACAGATTTGTTGTCACCCTACATTGTTTGACGAAAACTATGATAAGGACAGCGGTAAACTTGATTTGCTTATGGAACTTGTCACGAATGCGGTTGAGTCGGGACACAGAATACTTGTATTTTCACAGTTTACGTCAATGCTTTCAATTATAAGAGAGAGTCTGAAAAATGTGGGGATAGATTCGTTCTACCTTGACGGAAAAACTCCGTCTTACGAGAGAGCGGAGCTTTCCGACAGATTTAACGGCGGTGAAAACAACGTGTTCCTTATATCGCTTAAAGCAGGCGGTGTAGGTCTTAACCTGACGGGTGCGGATACCGTAATTCACTATGACCCATGGTGGAATCCTGCGGTTATGGAACAGGCTTCCGACCGTGCATACAGAATAGGACAAACAAAAGCGGTACAGGTTATACGTCTTGCCGCAAAGGGTACAATAGAAGAAAAAATACTTAAATTGCAGGAAAACAAGAAAAATCTTGCAGACGATATAGTCCGCGTTAATACGGACACATTTAAAAGTCTTTCTAACGAAGAAATACTTTCATTATTTAGCTAAACAGGAGGGCTGAGTCAGGTGAAATTCAGGGCGATTTTAAACGATAAGTATGACCTTGAAGAAATTGCACAACGCAAACAATCGGCAAGACCACATCATAAAACTTTGGCTTATTTTGCGGTTGTATGGGCGGTGCTTAATATTTTGGCGATTATTTATATTACAAAAAGTAATTATATATATTTTTGGGACGATTCGACGTATTGGGATATTGCAAGAAAAATTGCATCGGGAGCGTTTAGCGAAGGAGGCTTTTGGCATAACGTCTATAATTCCGTTGCCGAACAGGACTATAACTATATAGCGGGACTTCCGTCGGCGTTGATTGTAAAAATTTTCGGTGAGTCACGGCTTGCGTATATTTTGGGACTTGTCAATTTATATTTAGTGACGTCATTTGCAATGGTGTATGTGTTGGCGAAAAAAGTCAGTAAAGCACCTAAAATTGCAGCGGTGATTTCGCTTATGATATGTCCGTCTATGGTGTTTTTGACATTTAATGGATTTGTTGATATAGGAGGACTTTTAGGGTGCCTTGTATGCTTTAATTTGTATTTTGTAAAAGACAAAGATGATGACGCGATATGGCGGTATGCGGTAATCGGCGTACTGCTTGTCGCACTTATGCTTTGGAGAAGATGGTACGCGTTTTTCACGGTATCGTTTATAACCGCAATGCTTGCGGATTGCGTACTGTTTAAGAAAAAATGGTACAAACCGATTGTAACAATCGCAGTTGTCGGATTGATACTCGTTGTATTTTTCAGAGATTTCCTTGTGTATAAACTGATGAAAGATTACGGCAATCTTTATTCGGGATATAAGTTTTCGGTGGGAACTGATTTGAAACTTATAACAAGATATTTCGGTATAATATTCGTTGGAGTGCTTGCTGTTTCATCAGTGGTTATGGCGGTTAAAAAGAAAGAAACAAGAACGCTGTTTATGTGGGTACAGATGATAGTGTGCCTGTTTATGTTCCTTTCAACTCAGACACACGGACAACAACATTTGCTTTTATACATTCCGTCACTTATAATGCTTACACTTATATCAATAAGACATATAACAAAAGAATGGGCTTTGGTCGGAATATCGCTTTTGGCGTTGGTACATTCGGTGAATGTATATATTCCACGCACACAACCGCATAATATACAGGAAATTAAGCATATGGCATTGATACCGAATTTTTCGATGCTGCCTGTATCAAGAGACGATACGGACGAAATTCTTGCGTTAAAGAAAAAACTCGACACAACCGTTTATGACGGTGATACGCTCGGCGTACTTGCGTCATCGTTTACGCTTAATGAGGATATACTTATAAATGCAGAACCGTCACTCGGAGTAAAGTCGATACGTGATAATTATATCGTGTCATTGCCGCAGGTAGATTCGCGTGACAGGGATTTGACACCGTTGTATACCGTAAATTATGTTCTTGTCGCATCTCCTGCACAGACGCACTTGGCAGAGGGGAGTCAGACGGTTGTTGAGGAGGCTGTAAACAGTTTTATGAATTATGCGGATATTGCAACGGCATATGAGGAAGTTCCCGAATGTGAAACCGTTATAGACGGTATAACGATAAAATTATTCCACCGTGTCCGTGACGAACATCAGGCGGATATTAAAACATTTGAGGCACGACTGTATAAATAAGACGGGCGCCGTCAAAAGTATTCTGAAATAATTAACATTTTGTTTACACTTGGCACATTGACAACAATTTATTACAGGTTTATAATTTATATATACTTAAATTATGAAAGGGTGTATATATGAGAAGCTGTATATATTGCGGCAGAGAACTTGAAAAAGGCGAAGTTTGCGATTGTCCGCAGAGTGTTGCACACAGAGCGGGGAAACAGCAATCATCTGCCGAAAGAAAAAACGAAACAAAAACAGAAGACAAAAAATCGGATAAAAAACAAGAGAAAACACAGGCTAATTACAGTAATCCGTATAAAACCGAAACTTCTTACAAAACAGGCTATGCCGGAACGGAAAGCAAGTTTGAAAGAGCAAAGATAAAGCATAAGGCGAGAAAAGCGGCAAGGAAAGCTAAAGCAACAAGAACGTCAAATATCAATCCGAAAGGATTTTTCGGTGAGTTGGGAAGATATATCGTGAGATTTATAAAATCACCGATTGACACAATTTCTAATCCGCCACATCTCGGAAAAGCGGCAATAATGACTATTGCGGCACTTCAAGGCGTTGTATTGTGGCTGTGTATGTTCTTTATATTAAGAGGCGGCGGAGTAGGACCGCTTAAAATATTGACGTCACTTATGAATTTTAACGGCGGTGCAGGTTACAGTCTTGTATTGCAAATCATACTTTGTATGGTATCCGGTGCGATAAGCGGAGTGATTTTATTTTTCTTGTATTCGGGAATATTTTGGCTTATCAATAGATTTGTAATGCGTCTTAAAACGGCATATTGGGAATTTTCAATACGTCTTGCGTCAACGTGGATACCGTTTACGGCAATATGTGCAATCGGCGTAATTCTCAGTATGTTGTCACCTGTAACGCTTATGATATTGATTTTGTGCGGCGCGGTCAGCGTGGCGGTGCTTACCTATGAGGCACTGCGCACAGAATGGATTTCTAAATCACCAAGTCAGGTATTGTATGCAATGATGCTTGGATATTTCGTATTCTTCACTGTTGTATGCTATTTAATTACCATATAAATTTTATAAAACGAGAGGAATGGTACAAATGAAAGAAACAAAGACAAACAATGCTCCGGCTGCAATCGGACCTTATTCACAGGCAATAACTGTCGGAAATATGCTGTTCACATCGGGACAAATTCCGATTAACCCTGCAACAGGTGATATTCCTGAGGGCGTAGAGGCACAGGCAGAACAGGCACTTACAAATGTAAAGAACCTTATTGAGGCTGCCGGCGGAAGTATTGAAAATGTTGTAAAGACAACAGTATTTATTAAGGATATGAATGACTTTGCAAAGATTAACGAAGTATACGCTAAATATTTTACAGAGCCTTATCCGGCTCGTTCATGCGTAGAAGTCGCAAGACTTCCGAAGGACGTACTTCTTGAAGTTGAAACTATTGTAGAATTATAATAAAACAACAAATTAAAAGGTCTGTGGTAAAGCCACAGACCTTTTGTATTAATTTTTATTGAACACCGATTCTCGGTGAAATAGGTGAAGTAGGAGATACTGACGGAGCAGGTGAGCCTGACGGCAGTGTCGGTTCAATCGTCGGCATAGCCTCAAGTTCTGCGTGAAGTGAATCTATTTCTTCCTGCATTTGTGCAATCTGGTCGTTAAGTTCGTTTACCTTTAACTTTAATTCCGTATTTTCTTGAATTGCGTCGGCTATTTGATTGGATTTGTCACTGTTACTTCCAACTGTAATACCTATATAAAATATAAATGCAAGTATTAAAACCGCAATACAAATCAAGGCGATAATAATTTTTTTACCTTTTCTGTTTTTATTTCTGTTTATATTCAAATTGCCGTAGTTTGACATTATATCACCTCAAAAAAATTTACTAATCTAATTTTACCACACTTTGCGGAGAAAATAAATACAAATATTTATCTTTTACAGATTTTTTTAAGATTTTTTCCATGGCACGTGCATAAAGAATTAATTGCTTTTCGTATTTTTTTGCAACTGCAAGTTGTTCTGCTTTGGAAGTGCATTTGTCGGTTTTGTAATCGACAAGGATTATATCACCGTTTTTATCCTCAAAGTATAAGTCAATAATACCTTGTAAAATAATCTGTTCGTTTCTGTACTCGTCCGGTAAAGTGTTGTCGTATTCATATGCCGGAATTGATATTTCAAAAGGACTTTCACGATATACTTTTTTGGCACTTAAAACTTCTTTACCCATATCGCTTTTCCAAAAGCTTGTGACATTTTTGCATATCATATCGGCTATATTTTTATCTGAAACAACATTGCTGTCAATCTGACCGTCATTTGTGACGCGGACAAGCTCGGATGCGACAAAGTCGGCGTAATTGTTTTCGGTAAGCGTCTTAATCTTTTCAATATCGAAAAATGCCATAAGCTGATGGTGTGCCGTACCGATTTGTGTACCGAGTTTTTCTGTGCGCATAAAGTCAGGTTTTTGCATCATATAAATCGGCTCGTATTCAATGTCACTTTTTCGTGTAAGTTCTTCTTCCGCCATTTCTTTTATTGCCGTTACGGATGTTTTTGTCGGAATGTTGCCGGATTGCGGACGTTCATAATGAAATTCAAGGAGCTTTTGCACTTTTTCACGCATTTCATCAATGTTTTTGACCTTTATCGTTTCTTGTTTTTCTTTGATGACGTCCGATACAGTGGTTTTGGCAAGAAATCTTGGTGTGAAATTCCAGTGATTTAACGATATGCCTATTGACGGAATCAGCCAATCTGAATATTTTTTTGCATTTGATGCGATGATGTACTTTGGCATTGTCTTTGCATTATATACTGCTTCTTGGATTTTTTGATTAAACTCATTTTCATCTTTGTATTTGTCGGACGAAACAATAATTAATTTTTCTTTTGCACGAGTCATTGCGACATACAAAAGACGCAATTCTTCCGAAAGCGTTTCGGATTGATTTTGTCGCTTTATATATTTTGTAAACATCAGCTTTTTTAAATATAAATTTTCATAATTTATATAATCAATTCCGATCCCCAAATCTTTGTGAAGTTGTATTCTGTGTTCCTCCGTAGGTTTTGCGGCAAGCATATTTTTAGTTGTGCGCATAATAAATACGACAGGAAATTCAAGACCTTTGCTTTTGTGTATTGTCATAATTCGTACAACATTGTGGTTTTCATTGATAAGCTGAGCACCGCTTAAATCTTCGTTTCTCTTTTCAATTCTTTCGATATATCGAATGAAGTTGAAGATACCCTTAAAGCCCGATTCCTCATACTTTCTTGCACGTTCATATAAAAGTTTTAAATTTGCCTGTGCCTCGTCACCGCCTTCGAGAGCACCCATAAAGTCGTAAAAACCCGTTTCTTCATACAACGTCCAAATCAACGCGGAGATTGACTTCATCTTAACATATCCGCGCCAACGGTCAAGGTCTTTTAGAAAGCTCTTGCATTTTTTTGAAAGTTTCTGTTCTTCTTTCGTCAAATCATCGCAAGACGATTTATAATATTTTACGGCATTGTAAAAAGATGAGGCCCTGTTTTCAAGTCGGATTTTTGAAAGTTCGTTTTCGGTAAAATTACCTATCGGTGAACGCATAACGCTTACAAGCGGAATATCCTGAATGTGATTGTTGATAAGTGAAATAAGTGTAAGCATAAGCTTTATCTCACGTTTTTCAAAATATTCTTCCTTTTGCAAAAATGACGGTATGTTGTTTGATTCTAATATTTCCTGCAAAAGTTCGCCGTTTACTTTTGTCGAACGCATAAGAACGACTATATCGCTGTACTTCAAATCACGATATTTTCCGTTGCCGTCATAAACCTTGAAATGACTGTCAACAAGCTCTTTTATTCTGTTTGCCACGGTAACTGCCTCAAGATAATCGGAAGAAGATTCTTTTGAATCCTTCGATTTTCCGATACAGTAAAATTCGGATTTGTAGTCATTCCGGGCATTTTCAGCGGTGTTTATATAACATTCGCGGCTTTCTTCACGCTGCAAAGCGGCGGTGTCGTTATAATCAACGTCACCGACATCCTGCGACATATTAAATCTGAACACGTCATTTATACTGTCGATAACCTGCATACGACTTCTGAAGTTCTGTGAAAGGTGTATAATTTCGATTTCATCACTGTCAAGACTGTATTTTTTCTTGAAAATAGTCGGATCACCGCCGCGGAAACGATATATACTTTGCTTTAAGTCGCCGACCATGAACATATTTTTATTATCTCTCGAAATAAGCGTGAAAATCGAATCCTGCAAGCCGTTTGTATCTTGATATTCATCTATAAGTATTTCGTTATATTTCAGCGAATATTCGTTTCTTATATTCTCATTTTCGCTGAAAAGACGATAGGCAAGATGTTCAATATCGGAGAATGTTTTGACGTTCTTTTTTGCTTTTGCATTCTTATAAAGTTCCGAGAACAAAACCGTTATCCAAACAATATCGTCAATCGTTTGTTTCAATTCTTCCGAGTGAACATACTTGTTAAATTGCTCGGCAGTGCCGTTAGGCAAGTAAGATGTACTGCTAAGTAAATCTTCACGCATAGAGTTATATTTGTTCGAGTAATACTGCCACTCTTCAATCGGCGATTCAGCTTTTTTGTATGCTCTTACGGCTGTTCCAAGCTTTGTTTTGGCGATGTAAGTATCGTATGCTGAGCCGACTTCGTCAAATGATTCAGCTGATTTTAATGCTTTTACACTGTCGGCGCATATACATATGTACTCCCACATCTTTCCCCAATATTGCTCACATTCAGGAATACAAACCGGCGGTACGGAAGTATCTGTATTGGGATATACTTTCTTTACAATCCCAATCATTTCTTTTATCAGCTTGTCCCAAAATTCGCCGTGATGTTTTAAAATGTTCTCTTTGTGGACTGATAAAAATATTTCCTTAAACCATATACTTTGCGACATGTTATTGTCATACATAGCCGCTTTGTCGTAAAGCCATTTTATCGGATCGGGGAATGACTGTATAAAGTTGTAAAGTTTGCGTATAACTTTTTTCAATCCCTCGTCATCGCGGTTTGATGCGTAAGTTGTTACAAGGTGTTGAAAACGATTTTTGTTTTCTTCGTTTTCTGTTTCGTAAAGTGCCGCGAATAAATCGGTTAATGTATCGTCAATGAGCATTTTGTCCTCGTTGGTGTCCATAATGCTGAAATTCGGATCAATACCTAAAACGTGAAAATTGTTTTTGACCACTCGCAAACAAAATGCATCGATTGTGTTAATATCCGCACCTGCCGTAAGGTGCATTTGTTCTTTTAAATATTTGCTTTGTGCAATATCACCGTTTTCAAGTGCCTCACGATATGATTTGTTAATTCTGTTTATAATTCTTTCTTTCATTTCGGTAGCCGCCGCCTCCGTAAACGTTGCTACCAATATACTGTCTATCGGAAAAGGGTTTTCGGAGTTGGTTATAAGATTTACGATACGTTCGACAAGTACCGCAGTTTTACCAGAGCCTGCGGCGGCGGAAACAAGTATGTTTTTCTTGCCTGACGGCTCATATATCGCTTTTTCTTGTTCTTTTGTCCAATTAGGCATCTTTGTCAACTCCTTTCGATTTGTTGTTTTTTAACGCCGCACCTTTTGTTTTTAATATCTCCCAAATATCTTCTTTTTTGACCGATGAATCCGCAATACGCGGTGTACAGTTGTCTTGGTCGAATTTGCAGACAGGGGAGTAAGAACAGTAATCACATACACTTGAATTTGATGTGGTGTACGGACTAAGGCTTATTTTGCCGTTTCTGATATTGCTGTCCATTTCAATAATTGTATCAGCCACATATTTCATTAGACCGTTAATTTCATCTGTGGTGTGAACTTCTTTAAAACCTGTTTTTGTACCTGTTTTTATGTTTGTGAATGAAACTTGACCGCTTTCAAGGAATTTGTTATCCATATTGTAAAGCAGTTTTGTTTGAAGTTGTTCGTCTTCGTCCGTGAATGTTACACCGTCAAGTTTTAGTGCGCTTTTGTTGGACTCAACTATATTGTCCTCTGTAGTTGATGAGTTAAGCTCCTTTATTTCATCACGCACACCTGTGTAATAAATACCTGCCACATCAGTGTCGGAATTTTTTATTTTTGCGGCAATGGCATATATAACCATCTGCATATTATAGCCGTTGTAAATATTTTTTATATCAAAAACCGTTTTACCTGTCTTGTAGTCGATAATTCTAAGATATGATTTGTCACCGTCGCGGCATATGTCGATTCGGTCGATTTTGCCTTTTAATGCGACTGTATCGGAAATATCTTCTTCAAAATCGTATTCCATACCGTTCTCGGCAAAATTGCCGGCAGAAAGTGTTTTTTGAACAAGTATTGCGGCATTTGAAATTGTTTTGCCCATACGTGTGAAAATATTCGCGGTACGTTCTTTGTCGCGAACGTCTGATGACAGCAGATTGCTGCACGATTCATTTATAATACCGCCTATAATATCGTCACGTTTTTCGTCACTCAAATTACGCCAACGTTCTATTTTATCATCGTTGGTATTTGCACCGTCCTCAACGGTATCGCAGAATTTTCTGATAACTTCGTGAGCATATGTTCCGATATTTGAAGAATTGACTTCCCATACGTCACGCTCTTGTGCGTTAAGTCCGTATCTTAAAAAGTATTGGAACGGACAAGCGGCATAGGTGTTGATACGCGTTGCACTGTATGTGATTTTGCCGTCATACATCATATTTGATATATCGCTGTCAAGCATTACACCGCGTTCACTGTAATAATCGGCACGTTTCATAAGCGAAAGCATAGGTTTCCATTTTGTTTGGTGTTTGTACCAATCGTATACGATTTCCCATAACTGATTTTTACTGCCGTTAAATCTGTCGGACATATTGATAAGCATTCTGTGTATTGTTGCTTGCGGGGTGGAAATGTAAATTCCGTCTTTCAATGGGTCGTTTAAAAGGTTATCCGATACGGTCATTTTAGGGAATTTACGCATTATGTCATTTATCATATGCGACGGTGATTGTGACTTGCCTTCTTCATTTTGAATTGAATAGCTGAAATACAATTTTTCGCTTACCGCGCATAATGCTCTGTAAACCTTAAAATACTGTTCGTCAAGTTTCTTTTTAGTATCGGGTGCAAGAGTTACGCCGTATTCTTCCTGCAAAGTGCATCTGTCGCGGTTTGAAAGAAAACCCTCGGACGCAATACCCGTAGGAAAAGTACCGCTTTTTGCACCGACAATAAACATTACCTTAACGCTTGTATGACTGCTCCTTTCCACACTTCCTACATACACTTGGTCAATACCCGATGGAATAGTGCGTATTTCGCATTGCGACAGACCTACCGTTATATATTCCGCAAATTCCGAAATGTTAATTTTGTCGCCGTCAAGTGCGATTGTGACTTGATTTAATATATCAAGAATAAGGTTCCATATTTTCGTAAATTGTTCGGATTCGTTCAGTTTGCCGTCTTTTTGGAATTTTGTGATGTCGGATTTTAATCCGCTATACAGGTTGATGTCCTCAAGGTATTCAAACAATGCCGTTGCAAATTCTACGGCCGTTTTTCTGCCTTTTGTTTTTTCTTTGAATGACGCAATCGGTGCGGCTATTTCGTGACGGAGTTTTTCTATAACTTCATTTGCATATTCTTCAGACTCTGTTTGAAAAGCAGTGTCTACGATATTGTTTTCGCCAAGCCACTCTTTTTCACCGAGCCACTTTGAACCGCCTCTTATGCCGTGCTTCAACACAAAGTTTTCAAGTATATCTATTTCTTCTTGATTAATCGACTTGAAAAATTTTAACTTTCCGTGTTGTTCTTTTCTGTAAATAAAACCGGCACGAAGATAACGGAAAACAGAATCATAGCTCCAATCGTCTTCAAGAATACTGAATAAAGATAAAATCTGCATTGCGATAGGATGGTCGCTCAAAAGGATTGTTCTGTCGGTGAAATACGGTATTTCGTATTCGGAGAAAACAGCCTCTATAAGATGTCTGTAATCATTTTCATCACCGCATAACAGTGCAATATCTTTAAAACGATAGCCGTCATCGCGGACAAGGTCAACGATTTTGCAGGCAATTCGTTCGATTTCACCGTAGGTGTCACGGCTTTGAAAAAGTGCCATATTTTTAGGCTTGTCGGGATATATAAAGTCCTCTGTCCAATATCTGAAAAGCTTGTATAGGTCGTCCTTGCCTTTTAAGTGACGAAGTCCGTCAGAGGCGGTGTATTCGTTTTCAAGACCGTATGTTTGCGACAGTTCGTAAACTTTTTGTACAGTCTTTTCGGTCTGAAGATAAATTTCGCGTTCGTTCTCATATTCTGTAACAGGACAGCATACACTTATCGTCATATGTACGCCTTTTTTCAGAAGTGCCTCAAGTACGCAAATCTGCTGCGGCATAAATTTGTCAAAACGATTTACCCATATATAAGTGTTTTCGTCAAATTCGGTGCCGTTTTCGATACGGTTGGCAAGATGAAAAAGGTCGTCCTCGCTGTCGGTACAGCCACTTTCTTCGACGTAAGAAAGATATTTCTCCAATACGTTTGAAAGTGCAATCAGTTTGTTTTTTAAAGTTTTGTTGTCCGTTAATGCATTTGCCTTTTCAAAAAGTATTTCGGGTGTGATAAGGTAACGCTTCATTTCACTTATCAGTGACGACATAACGTCAAGAAAACCCTGCTGACGCATAGAGGTGATAAGTTTTATATCCATATCCTTTACGTTCAAAAGCTCGTCACACGCCGCCGAAACAGCCTTATATATAAGCATTATTTTACCTGGGGCGGTAAGATGGTTTTGTTGTTTGGCACTTAAAAAGTTTATGGACATACGTCTTAGCGTAAGAACTTCAATATTGTTAAGTCCTATACCGCCGAAAAAATCAACGAATTTTCGTTCGGTTTCGTATGAATAATGGTCAGGGACAATCATTATACATTTTGAATCGGGATTTTTTTCGTGTATTTCACTTATTTGTTTAAGGCACATATCACTCTTGCCGGAGGAGATAGCGCCTCGTATAATACTGACTCCCATAATTTTAATCCTTTCGTAATATATATTAAGGTAATTATATCATATTTAAAGTACAAAAAAAAGTACATAAATACAGGAAATCGCGAAAATATACACGTGAAAAACAAAATAAAAGAAAAAATATGAAAAAATAGCTTGACTTATAATTGTAATAATGTTATAATAATTTTGCTCGAATAAAAGCTCTTTTTTTTTATGCTTGAAAAGAGAGCTGAACATATATAAATGCGGAGGTGTAAAAAATGAGAGTAAAGGTTACATTAGCGTGCAGCGAATGCAAGCAGAGAAACTATAATACAATGAAGAATAAGAAGAATGACCCTGACAGACTTGAAATGAACAAGTATTGTAAGTTCTGCAGAAAGCACACTCTTCACAAGGAAACCAAGTAATTTTGATTGAGTAAGGATGTGTAAAAATGGCTGATACAAATTTATCTAAAGCAAATAAGCCAAGCTTTGGTACAAGAGTCAAGAGATTCTTTAAGGATACTAAGGCTGAGCTAAAAAAGGTCACATGGCCTAACAAGGAACAGCTTATTCATAACACAGGCGTAATTATTGTGTTTATTTTAATAATTACAATCATCTTGTCCGTACTTGATTTTGGCTTTGCAAAATTGTTCCAACTATTAACTAACATATTATAATTCATTAAAAGAATTGTTAGGGAAGGAGAACGGTTATGGCAGAAGAAGCAAAATGGTATGTGGCACACACATATTCGGGTTATGAAAATAAGGTAAAAGCCAATATTGAGAAATCTGTTGAAAACCGTGGTATGCAGGATTTAATTCTTGATGTCAAGGTGCCGACCGAAGAAGTCATTGAGGAAAACGGTGATAAGAAGAAAGTAGTTCAGCACAAGATTTTCCCGGGCTATGTTATTATCAAGATGATAATGACAGATGAAAGCTGGTACATTGTCAGAAATACACGTGGTGTTACAGGATTCGTGGGACCGGGTTCAAAGCCTGTTCCGCTTTCGGACGAAGAAGTTGAACGCATGGGTGTTGAAGTTATTCGTATGAAAGATATTGATTTTACCGTAGGAGATCTTGTTTCAATTAAATCAGGCCCTATGGAAGGCTTTTCGGGTAAAGTTACGAGCATTAACAATGAAACACGTAAGATTAACGTCGCTGTTTCGATGTTCGGACGTGAAACCCCTGTTGAAATTGACTATACACAGGTTGAACATATGGAATAGTCAATCAAATTATTTTGATATAGACAGCAAATGCTGTTTATAATATCCCTCTGGTAACAGTGGGAGGGCTTTATGCCCGCAATTACCACATTCATATAGCGATATGCTATGAAAAATTCAAGGAGGTGGCCATTATGGCACAAAAAGTTGCAGGTTATATTAAATTACAAATTCCTGCCGGCAAAGCAACTCCGGCACCACCGGTTGGTCCTGCTCTAGGTCAACACGGCGTAAACATTATGCAGTTTGCAAAGGAATTTAACGAAAAAACAGCAAAGGACGCAGGTCTAATTATCCCTGTAGTTATTACAGTATATGCTGACCGTTCTTTCTCATTCGTAACAAAGACACCACCGGCTGCAGTTCTTATCAAGAAGGCTTGTAAGATCGAAAGCGGCTCAGGTGTTCCTAACAAGACAAAGGTAGCTACAATTTCAAAGGCAGATCTTCAAGCTATCGCAGAACAGAAGATGCCTGACCTTAACGCTGCAAGCGTAGAGGCTGCTATGAGCATGATCGCAGGTACTTGCAGAAGTATGGGCGTTCTAATCGGTGACTAATTTGTTAAGAGAAGTGGGAGAGATATAAAATCTCGTTTAACCACGAAGGAGGATACGAAATGTTTAGAGGAAAGAAATATCAAGATAGCGTAAAGCTTGTTGAAAAATCAAAGTTTTACGATACAAATGAGGCTATGGACCTTATTACAAAGACAGCTAAGGCTAAGTTTGATGAAACTGTAGAGGCTCACATCAGACTTGGTGTTGACTCAAGACACGCTGACCAACAGGTCAGAGGTGCTATTGTACTTCCGCATGGTACAGGTAAGACTTCAAAGGTTTTGGTATTCGCTAAGGGTCCTAAGGCTGACGAAGCAAAGGCTGCTGGTGCAGATTACGTTGGTGATGCTGACTTAGTAGCAAAAATCCAGGGTGAAAACTGGTTCGATTTCGACGTTGTTGTTGCAACTCCTGATATGATGGGCGTTGTTGGTCGTCTTGGTAAGGTACTTGGTCCTAAGGGACTTATGCCATCACCAAAGGCAGGCACAGTAACAATGGACGTTACAAAGGCTGTAAACGAAATTAAAGCAGGTAAGATTGAGTACAGACTTGATAAGACAAATATCATTCACTGCCCAATCGGTAAGGCATCATTCGGTGCTGAAAAACTTCAGGAAAACTTTAACGCACTAATGAGTGCAATCGTTAAGGCTAAGCCGGCTGCTGCTAAAGGTCAATACCTAAAGAGCGTTGTTGTAGCTTCAACAATGGGACCTGGTATAAAGATTAATGCAGCTAAAATTGGCTAATTAATTTAATAGCAATAAAAACCGCTCACAATATGAGCGGTTTTTGTATTTTGTTAAAATTTTTTTGATGAAAATTAAAAAAACTATTGACAAGCTGTTTAAATTATGCTATACTATAAAAGTTGAAAATCTGTAGACAGTCGGCGGCTTGCAATGTACATTGCAGACATAAGTCCTACCGAGGGTGTTTTAGTAATGACTATTACAAAGCTCTTGGTCTATGACTGAGAGCTTTTTGTTTTATATGTAAGACATTGCTTTTGGATTTTCAAAGGTGATTATTCTTACAGGAGGTGAAACGAATTATGCCAAGTGAAAAGGTTTTAGAGGCTAAGAAAGCACAAGTTGCCGAAACAGTTGAAATTTTGAAGGCTGCTCAGACAGGTGTGCTTGTAGACTATCGTGGTTTGAACGTTGAAGAGGATACTGAACTTAGAAGAAAACTTAGAGAAGCTAACGTTAAGTATTTCGTTATTAAGAACACACTTCTTCGTCTTGCTGCAAAGGAAGTTGGTCTTGATGCTCTTGATGAAGCACTTCACGGACCGACAGCTATCGCTGTTTCTTCAGAAGACGCAGTTGCACCTGCAAAGGTTATTGCTGATTTTGCTAAGGAAAACGATAAGCTTGAAATTAAGACAGGTTTCATGGACGGCGCTGTAATTTCTCTTGACGAGGTTAATAAGCTTGCAGCTACACCAAACATGGATACATTGATCGCAAAGATGATGGGAAGCTTGAACTCACCTATTTCTTCACTTGCAAGATTGCTTGCAACTATTGCTGACGGTGGCGAAGAAATCGCAGACCTAATAGCAAAGAAGAGCGCTGAGGAAGCTCCTGCAGCTGAAGAAGCTGCACCGGCTGAGGAAACTCCGGCTGAAGAAACAGCAGATGCTGAATAATTTATTTGAAAATTAGTTATAATTAATAGGAGGAAATTAAAATGGCAGATTTGAATGCAATTCTTGATTCAATTAAGGAATTAAAGCTACTTGAAGTTGCTGAATTAGTAAAAATGATGGAAGATGAGTTTGGCGTAAGCGCTGCTGCACCGGTTATGGTTGCAGGTGCTGCTGACGGTGCTGCTGCAGGCGGTGCTGAAAAGTCAGAATTTGATGTTGTACTTGCAGAAGCAGGCGCATCAAAGCTTGGCGTAATCAAAGTTGTTAGAGAACTTACAGGTCTTGGTCTTAAGGAAGCAAAGGCTCTTGTTGACGGTGCTCCTGGTACAATTAAGGAAGCTGTTGCTAAGGAAGATGCTGAAGCAATGAAAGCTAAGCTTGAAGAAGCAGGCGCTAAGGTAGAATTAAAGTAATTTTGCTCTGATTCGTATTTATCAAGGAGTATGTTATGACAATAGATGTATCAACAATTCTAAAGGAACTTGGCGGAAAGATTGATATTAACGGTGACGTTGAAATGTCTGACACCGATTTTCTTGGGGAAATGTATCATTTTAACGAGCCTGTTAAGGTTTCGGGCAGTGTTTCAAACAACGGAAAATCTTTGATATTAAAGGCTAACTGTACAGGTCATATGACTACGCAGTGTGCAAGATGTATGAAAGATATAGTCGTTGATATTGATTTCGACATTGACGAAAATCTTGCTCAGGACGACGGCAGTGTATCGTCAGATGATGATGTTATATTGTTTGAGGACGTTAAAATTGATATTGATGATATAGTAGCTAACAATTTTCTTATGAATGTTGAAGGTAAGTATTTGTGCAGTGAGGACTGTAAAGGTCTTTGTCAGCATTGCGGTGCGGACCTTAACGAAGGCGATTGCGGCTGCAGTCAGGAAAACATAGATCCGCGTTGGGCGGCTTTGGTAGATATTATGGAAAAAGATAAGTAAGATAAAGTCAGAGAGAATTATGGAGGTGTAATCATGGCAGTACCTAAGGGTAAAGTTTCAAAAGCCAGAAGAAATAAAAGACGTGCAAACTGGAAGCTAAGTGTGCCAAATATGGTTGAATGCCCACAGTGTCACGAATTTAAAATGCCTCATAAAGTTTGTAAGTCCTGCGGATATTACAACGGCAAGGAAGTTATAAAAAAAGTTGAGGATTAATTCGGCTTGTTAAATTAAAAGAGAATGTCTATGACATTCTCTTTTTTGTGTGTATTTTAATGATTCTGCTTTATGATTTCCGCTATATCAAAAAGCATTTTTTTCTGTTTATCGTTCATTGTATTTAAAAGATTTAAAAAGTCATTATTTAAGTAGTTTTTATTTTTTTCAGTTACATTGGAAAGAAATTCGGTGATATCACAATTTAACTCGTGCGAAATATTTGCGAGAGTATCCAAATTCGCATGAGCGATACCGCGTTCTATTTGACTGATATAACCGACGGAAACTCCTAACTTTTCGGCAAGTGTTTCTTGGGTTATTTGACATATTTTTCGTCTTTCTTTAATTCGCTTTCCGATGATTTTGTAATCAATACTCATATTAATACCTCTTGTTGTAATCTTATTAATATTATATAAATAAGATATGAAACAATACAGATAGTAATAACTAAATATTTAGCTATTGCTATTGACAAAATGTTTTTGTTGAGATATAATAAATTTAGTAAAAATAAGGGAGGTGCATTGATATGAAGAAAAAATCGTTATTTAATTTGCTTATAATAATGGTGATAGTGGCGTTCGTAGGACTCGGATTGACAATAACTTTAGCTGTAATTATGGGTGGAAATGCAACAAATATTTTTGATATATCAGCCATGAATTTGTTTAATGTCGGAATTGTTCTTTTGATCGGTCTGATTTCTTTGTGTCTGATTTTAGCAGTTTTCTTGTTAATATTCGCAAAAATCGGTTTTGAAAATATTGTCGATTTTATTAAAAACAAAAAGTGGGAGGATTAAAAATGAATTGTACAAATCATGAAAATGTAGAGGCAAGCGGAATGTGTACATATTGCGGTAAACCGTTCTGTAAAGATTGTCTTGTGGAAGTTAAGGGAAAAATGTATTGTAAGAATGATTTGGATAAGGTATTTGATGAAAAGGAAAGTAAAAATGCCGCAGCTGCTATGCCGCAAATCAATATTACAAACACAAGCTCAAATGTAAACACAAATCAAAACGTAAACGGCGGTTTGCCGGTATCTCGAAAGAATAAAGTTACAGCAATTATATTATGCATTTTGCTTGGCTGGCTCGGCGGACATAGATTTTATGTCGGTAAGGTCGGTACAGGACTTTTGTACTTATTTACGGCAGGGTTGTTCGGAGTAGGTGTTTTAATTGACTTGATAATGCTTTTGCTTGGCAATTTCAGTGATAAATTCGGTTATCCGCTTATATAATGTGTGATTTTAAAGACTGTTATTTGAGATTAATTTCTTGAATAGCAGTTTTTTTTATTTCAAAATTTTCTGTTCTAAACGTGTCCGAAAAGTAATATATATCAAATACAAAACACGAATGGAGGACAGAGAGATGTACATAGCAAACAATGAAACGGCTGTTTCTTCAAAAGGCATATTGAACTATATGCCACAGGGGATACGGCGATATATGTACGGCGTGAATCTTGACGGAGCTTGTGAAATACATATGAGGCTCGGTAAACCGCTTTGTATAAATTACAGTGACGGTCGGTTTTATCTTAACGCAAAAGGCAACTTGACGCCGATACCGAATTCAACGCTTAAAGTCACTCGTGAGCATATAGATGAAGCGATTGAAATTGCAACAAGTTCGTCTGTATATTCGGTGCGTGACCAAATAAAAAACGGTTACATAACAATAGCCGGCGGTCACAGAATCGGTATAACGGGTACGGCGGTTATAAAAGAGGACAAGGTTTCGTTTATAAAGGATATATCGGGACTGAATTACCGTCTTGCAGGTGAAGTTATAGGATCGGCGGACGAGGCTGTACCGATGATATTAAAAGGCGGAGGAATAAAAAACACGCTTATAATATCACCGCCCGGAGCGGGAAAAACAACAATGCTCAGAGATATTGTACGTCAGCTTTCGTACAAGTCGTATCGTGTGAGTGTTGTGGACGAAAGAAGTGAAATTGCGGCACTTTGTGAGGGTAGAAGTGCATTCGATTTAGGCTTTTCAACCGATGTTCTTGAGGGCGTGGACAAGGCGGAGGGAATGCTTATGGTATTGCGTTCGATGAGTCCTGATGTAATTGTCACAGATGAAATAGGCAAGCAGTCGGACATTGACGCAATCGAACGAATAACAAACAGCGGAGCGGCTGTTATTGCAACGATACACGGAAGAAATATCGATATGATAAAAAGACGCGATGATTTAAAACGTATGCTGAAATTTTTCGATTTAATTATAACGTTAAGCAGGCGAAAGGGTATCGGAACGGTGGAGGAGGCTCTTACGGAATGGTGAAAATTCTCGGAGCGATAATGACAGGTTTTGCGTGTGGATATTTAGGGTTTAAAATAAGTTATGCAATGAAAATAAGGGCGGAAAGTTTAAATAATATAATCACTTCGCTTGAAATGCTCGAAAGTGAAATAAATTTCAGTATGAATAAGTTGAAACAAGCATTTATGCGTGTGGACAAATGTGGATTGTTTAAATTCGCCGCAGAAAATATGGATGAAAAAGGCGTAAAAACGGCTTGGACAAATGCGGTGAATGAATGCAGTACTAAACTGTCATTAAAAGACGCGGACAAAGATATACTTATGACACTTGGGAAAAACATAGGAAGAACGGATACTGATGACCAGATAAAGAATATAAAATATATAAAAAGTATGATAGCCGAGCAGGAAAAACAGGCACAGAGCGAATACGGCCGTTTCGGAAAAATGTACAGAAACGGCGGTGTACTTGTCGGACTGTTGATTGTTATTATGCTGATATAATGGAGATATAGTTATGAATGTAGATTTGATATTTCAGATAGCCGGTGTCGGAATAATCGTAGCGGTATTGAATCAGCTTTTAACGCGAGCAGGACGTGACGAACAAGCTTTGCTTACAACGATAGCCGGACTTGTGGCAGTACTTTTTATACTGTCACAGCAAATCGGAGATTTGTTTGATACGGTGAAAAATATTTTTAGTCTTTAGGTGAGAAGAATGGATATATTTAAGATTATAGGAGTGGGGCTGATAGGCGGAATTTTGTCAATGACCGTAAAACAATACAAAAAAGAATATGCTTTGCTTGTTGCACTTGCGACAGTGACGGTGATATTGTTTTTTACGCTTGATACGCTTGAAACCGCAATTTCGCAGATTTCGCTTATAACCGAGAAAAGCGGTGTGGACACAAGATATTTTACGGCAGTTATGAAAGTGGTCGGTGTGGCATATATAACGCAGTTCGGAGCGGAAATATTGCGTGACGGCGGCGAGGGGGCGATTGCTTTAAAGGTAGAGCTTGCCGGAAAGGTGTTTATATTGGGACTGACTCTGCCGATAGTTACGGAATTTTTGGAGGTGTGCGTAAATGCACTTTCTGCTGTGTAAAATAATCATTATCCTTACGCTGATAATGCCGATAACCGCTTATGCGGACGTACCGACACTTGAGGGTGAGGATTTGTTTAATCAAACGGTGGAGAGGAGTATGACGGGTGATTTGTCGTTAAATCCGACTGATATATTAAATATGCTGTCGGACGACATTATGGGGGAGATAAGGGAATGTACCGATGATGTAATAATACTTTTTATAATAGCGGCGATTTCGGGGATTATAACAACTATTTCAACATCGTTCGGAAATAAATCGACAAGTGAGGCGGCGTTTTTTGCCTGCTTTACGCTCATGTCGGCGGCGGCGATAAAATGTTTCGGAACGGCTATGGAGTACGGAACAACAGTTGTTACGGCAATGACGGACTTTATAACGAAATTTTCACCGCTGTTGATGATTATGATTGCGACAAGCGGTAAAGCGGTATCGGCGTCGACGTTTCAGCCTGTTATGTCGGCGGCGGTGTATGTTGTGTCGATAATTATTGAGAAGTGCCTTGTACCGCTTATAGCGTTCAGCTCGGTGCTTGCGGTTGCAGGGAATATCAGTGACAAGGTACAGCTTTCGGGGTTTTGTAAGGTGGTTAAGTCGATTTCAAAGTGGCTTATGGCGGCGATCATAACGATTTTTACCGGTATAAGTGCGATATACGGCTTTTCTTCTCCCGCACTTGACGCGGTAAGCGGTAAGGCTGTTAAGTTTGCGGTAGGAAGTCTTGTTCCTGTTGTCGGTACGTTTTTATCCGATACGCTTGAAACGGTTGTGAGCGGAACGAGGCTTATGAAAAATGCGGTCGGAACATCGGGAATTATTGTGATGTGCGTTATATGCGTATTGCCGATACTTAAAATCGGCGTGATACAGTTAATGCTAAAACTCACATCATCAATAGCCGAACCGCTTACGGATAAACGTGTTTCGTCTATGCTTTGGGAGGTGTCGGAGTCAGTTACAACGATATTTGCGGTAGTGGTTATGGTAGCGGTACTTTTTATGATTAATATAAGTATTATGTTAGCCACCACTGGCATAGGAGGATAAGCAATGAAAGAATACATCATAACCATAATCGGTGCTACTTTGCTTTCGGCTATGGCTGGGATTATTGCACCTGAAAAGTGGCGCAGTTATGTACAGGTTATAACAGGTTTGGTTATAATAAGCTGTATCATTTCTCCTGTGACGGCTATTGTAAAAAGTGATATATTTGACGGCTTTGACAGTGTACAGGAAAACATAGCCGACAGCAGTAATATGCAGACGGAACTTGTTATAGAAGAACTGAAAAACAGGATAAACGAGGATGTTAAGGCACGAATGGAAAAAGAGTTTAAATTATCGGTTACGGCGGAATGTGAAATAATGGTGAATGACGAAGGTGAGATTACGGGGGTAGACAGTGTACGCGTTTACGGGGATAAATTAACGGACCGTGCAAGGAGCAGAATATGCGAGGTATACGGTTTGAAACCTTATGAGGTGCATGATGAATAAGGAAGATTTACTTAAAATATTCAAAAATAAGAATAACAGACTGATATGCTTAATATTAATAATTGGAGTTGTACTTATGGCAGTGGCAAGTGTGGACAAAAATAAAAAAGCTGACGTACAACCTACGGCAACCGTAACAAGTGTTGAAGATGAAGAAAAGCGTCTTGCGAACATTCTTTCACAGATTGACGGTGCCGGAGAGGTATCTGTTATGATAACCTATTATTCAAGTTCGGAAAAGAATATTGCTTACGAAACGAAAGTTTCATCAAGAGAAAAGGAAGAAAGCGAGGATAAAAAGGCTGTTATGACAGACGGTGAGCCTATGGTGGTAAAAGAGGTGTATCCAAAAGTCAGAGGTGTTATCGTGACTGCCGACGGGGGCGGAAACAGTGCAGTCAGAAGTGCTATTTCCGAGGCGGTTACAGCATCACTTGACGTGCCTGCACACAGAATATGTATATTTAAGAAGGAGGAAAAATAAAATGGTTTTGAAGAAGAAAGAGATAATAGCGGCATCGCTTGTGGTACTTATAGGAGTTGCTGGATACTTGAATTGGTCGTATCAAGATACAATAAGGGTACAGGACGGCGAAAGCTACGTTGAAACCGGTAAGAAACTCGGTGAGGCACAGTATGTTTCTTCCGATACGGTAGCGGAGGAAACATCAACGGATAACGCCGAACAAAACGACGGCGAGCAAGCGGAGGAAACGGCTGTAACAGAGGATAACGGCGAACAGGCAACTGACAGTCAGGAAAGCAATGTAACGGTAGAAACCGCGTCAGATTCAGGCAATTATTTTGAACAGGCAAAGATGAATAAAGAAACATCACGTTCAAAGTCACTTGAAATATTAAATCAAACTGCCGAAAACGAAAGCTTTGACGCTGATATTCGTAAAAAAGCCGGTGACAAAATTCTTGAAGAGGCAAACAACGTACAGAAAGAATCGGAAATCGAAAGTATCGCACAGTCAAAGGGTTACAGTGAAATATGTGTGTATGTAGACGGCAGTGAGGCAAATATTATGGTACGAAAAGACGGATTTTCAGACGAAGATGTAGTAAAACTTACGTCAATCGCAACCGAACAACTTAAAATTTCAGCACAAAACATAAAAATAGTTGAAGTAAAGTGATTTATCTGTTATAATATACATATAATAAATTATTCGGAAAAATTTACGGAGGTAGCATTATGGATGAAGAAATTAAGAATGTTCAAAATGAAGACGGCATAAACGAAGAAACTGCCGAAGAAACAACTGCAAATGCAGAAGTTGAAGAAGAACCAATCGGAAATATAAAAATTTCAGTTGACGTTGTATCAACAATCGCAGGTATCGCAACAACAGAGATTGACGGTGTTGCGGGAATGTACGGAACATTTGCCGGCGGTATTGCCGAAATGTTCGGTGCAAAGAAAAATCCGTCAAAGGGCGTTAAGGTTGATATGAACGAAACAACTGCAACGATTGACCTTTATATTGTGGTGGATTACGGTGTAAGAATACCGGAACTTTCTTGGGAAATTCAAGAAAACGTTAAAAACAGCGTTGAAACAATGACAGGACTTGATGTTCAAAAGGTTAATATCCATATCGAAGGCGTAAGCTTTGAAAAGGAAAAAGAAGAAAAAATCGAACTTGACAGCAACGTAAACGAAACACCTTTACAGACTGTTGACACTGATGAAGATTCTATGGACGATGAGGATATTCAAGACTGAGAAAATAAATCAAGGATTGTGTCTTATAGGCATAAGCCTTGATTTTTTTATGTTATTGTGGTATAGTTTTAACATAGAATTTAAGTAGCCTTATTATTTTGGGAAAGGAATAAAAATATGAAAAAACAGACGAGAAGTCAAGCAAGGGACGCTGCTTTTACACAAGTGTTCCAAATGAATATGCACGAGGATGATATGGACGTAATTTTGGAGGAGCTTTTAAATGCACGTCCCGAATGTGAAACAAATCTTGGTTATATAAGACAGATTATTGACGGAGTGAAGGAACACGAAAGCGAGCTTGAAGATACGGTTGCAAAGTATTTGAAAGCAGGTTGGACGCTTTCAAGAATTTCAAAAGCATCACTTTCAATAATGAAGCTTGCAATATTTGAAATGAAGTATATGGACGACGTACCGCCGAAAGTTGCGATAAATGAGGCGGTTGAACTTGCAAAGCGTTACGGTGATGACGGTGACCCTACATTCGTAAACGGACTTTTGGGTAATGTATTTAAGGAGTTAGCGTGAGTACAATAGGCTTTGATACAAGCAATTACACAACGTCAACTGCGTGGACTGACGGAAAAACCGATATAAATGTACGACAGATTTTATACGTCAAAGACGGTGAAAGAGGAATACGTCAAAGTGACGGCGTTTTTCAGCATATGAAATTAATGCCGGTGATGTATGAAAAATTGTCGGAGCAGATTGATTTTAAAGATGTTAAGGCGGTTGGAGTCAGTACAAGACCGAGATGTGTAGAGGGATCATATATGCCTGTATTCCTTGCAGGTGAGGGGTATGCAAAGGTTGTCGCTAATACTTTGGGTGTGCCTTTGTATGAATTTTCACACCAAGACGGACATATAATGGCGGGAATATATTCAAGCGGCTCTTTTGAATTGCTTGAAAAGGATTTTATATCGGTACACCTTTCGGGTGGTACAACGGAAATTTTGAAAAGCCGGTACAACGGATTTAATTTTGACAATGAAATTATCGGCGGAAGTAAGGATATAAGTGCCGGACAATTTATTGACAGAGTGGGAGTGAAAATGGGCTTACATTTTCCTGCCGGTAAGGCTTTGGAACAGCTTGCTCTAAAGACTGAAAAAGGTGAAAAACTTCCGATAGCCGTTGACGGTGCGTATATGAATTTTTCGGGTGTTGAAACAAAAGCGTCACGCATGGCGGAGAGTGAAAAATGCGATAAATCCGCTCTTGCACTCGGCGTACTTGAAAATGTTCGTGATACACTTGTTAAAACGATAAATAAGGCAATGACGGACACAAACACTCACCGCGTGTTGATTGTGGGCGGTGTTGCGTCAAACGGAATTATAAGAAACGGACTTACAAAAAAACTTGACGGTGATGTGTATTTCGCAAAAGCGGAATATTCAACCGATAATGCAGTCGGAACAGCATATCTTGCACATATGGCACATAAGGAGGCATAGGCTTGGAACCTAAAATTGCTACCGTTTCACAGATAAACGGTTATGTAAAGAAAATACTTGACCATAATATAATACTTAATAATGTTTGGATAAAGGGCGAAATATCGAATTATAAACATCATTATTCCGGACATCTTTATATAACGCTTAAAGACGAGGGCGGAGTGCTTAAAGCGGTAATGTTCAGAGGCAGTGCGCAGTCGCTTAACTTTGAACCGAGCGACGGTATGAAAGTCCTTGCACGAGGAAGAATAAGTGTGTATGAGGCAGGCGGTTCGTATCAGCTTTATATAGAGGAAATGATACCCGACGGCGTGGGTGAACTTTATATAGCATACGAACAATTAAAGAAACAGCTTGAAGAAGAAGGACTTTTCCGTCCAGAACATAAAAAGCCTATTCCGAAATTCCCTAAACGTGTCGGAGTTGTTACAGCCTCAACAGGTGCGGCGGTAAGGGATATTATAAATGTTATAACAAGACGTTATCCTATGGCTGAAATTGTGATATATCCTGCACAGGTACAGGGTGTCGGTGCGGCGGAAAGCGTTGTTAAAGCGATTGAATACTTTAACGCAACAAATGAGGTTGATACGCTGATTGTCGGACGCGGAGGCGGCAGTATAGAGGATCTGTGGGCATTTAATGAGGAAATAACCGCAAGGGCTATATTTAATTCAAAAATACCGATTATATCGGCTGTCGGACATGAAACCGATTTTACGATTGCCGATTTCGTTGCGGATTTGAGAGCACCTACTCCGTCAGCGGCGGCAGAAATAGCAGTACCGTCAATGATTGAACTCAGAAACAGAATAAATACCGATAAAAACCGTATTTCTCAAAATATAGTCAAGCGTATCGAAAGCTGTAAATTGCTTTTAAAACGATTTAAAATGCGTACTCCTAAGGATAGGATTGACGATTATTATTTGAAGATAGATTCGCTTGTTAAATCTATGGATAACTGCATTAAAATGAAAACTATGTCGCTAAGACGTCAGCTTGCGGAACAGGCGGCAAAGCTTGACGCATTAAGTCCTCTGCAAACTCTTTCAAGAGGATATTCGATTCCGACAAAAGCGGACGGAACTGTTATAAGAAGTGCGAACGATATGGAAAAGGGTATGGAATTTACACTTAGAATGAAAGACGGACAGACAAATTGTGTAGTAAAGGGAGAATAGATATGGCAAAGACATTTGAACAGTCAATAGCTGAACTTGAAGAAATTGTTGAACAGCTTGAAAACGGTGACGTGACTCTTGACGAGTCGCTCGGACTTTTTGAAAAGGGAATAAAGTTATCGAAAAGCTGTCAGAAAATGCTTGACACGGCAGAAAAGAAAGTTTCTATACTGATGACAAATGATGACGGAGAAATAGTAAAAGAGGACTTTACAGGTGCGGACAATGAATAATATAAAGGAATTGCTGAAAGAGCAGATTAAATTTACAGACGCTTATCTTGATAAGTACCTTGCCGAAAAAGACAATCCGCAGAATATTATATACAAGGCAATGCGATACAGTGTTTTTGCGGGCGGTAAAAGACTTCGTCCGATACTTATGATGAATACTTGTAAAATGTGCGGCGGTGATGTAAATGAGGTTATTCCGTTTGCGTGTGCGCTTGAAATGATACACACATATTCGCTTATTCACGACGATTTGCCTGCAATGGATAATGACGATTTACGACGCGGTATGCCAACCAGTCATATTAAATTCGGTGAGGCAACCGCTATTTTGGCAGGTGACGCACTTTTGAACAAGGCATTTGAAGTTGTGTCGCAGTACAACGGCAACAATCCTCAAAGGGCGGTTAAAGCAATGAATATGCTTGCCGTATCGTCAGGTACAGAGGGTATGATAGGCGGTCAGATTGTAGATATGGAGAGTGAAGGTAAGGATATTACCCTTGATGAACTTAAATATCTTCACCTTAACAAGACTGGCGCAATTATAAGAAGTGCCTGCACAGTCGGCGCGTTGATGGGCGGTGCGAGTGACGGAGAAATAAAAGCCGTTGATGAATTTGCTCAAAATCTCGGTGTTGCGTTTCAGATACAGGACGATATTCTTGACGTTACAGGCGATGAAAAAGAGCTTGGTAAGCCTATCGGCTCGGATGCGGAAGAAAACAAAAATACATATGTAAAGCTTGTAGGGTTGGAAAAGTCAAAGGAATTGGCAAAGGAATATTCGGAAAAAGCAAAGAAGTCACTTGAAATGTTCGGTGAAAAAGCGGAATTTCTTATAAATCTTACAGATTACTTAATTGATAGAAAATTCTAAAGGAGATAGTTAATGTCATATTTACAACAGTTTATTTCAAATTCGGTGCTTATAACGGCTCTTATAGGTTGGTTTGCGGCACAGGTACTAAAGATGATACTCGTTTGGGATAAAAAGAAGTTTGATTTTAAGAGAATACTCGGTTCGGGCGGTATGCCGAGTTCACATTCATCTTTTGTAATGGCACTTACAATGTCTATCGGCTTTACGCAAGGCTTTGACAGTGTGGCTTTTGCAATATCGGCGGTTATGTCGTTTGTGGTTATGTATGATGCGGCAGGCGTCAGAAGAAGTGCAGGTCAGCAGGCTGCTATACTTAATAAATTGGTTGAGTCTGTTATGAATGCCGATTTTTCAAAAACAGAAAAACGTCTGAAAGAACTTTTGGGGCATACTCCGATTGAAGTTTTTGCCGGTGCGATTTTGGGCGTAATAATTGCGATTATAAGGTATGTATGATGAAGATACTTGTTGATGCGGACGCGTGTCCTGTTAAAGAAATTATTGAAAAGGTTGCAAAACAGAAAAATATCGAAGTTGTTATGTATATTGATTCAAGCCATATTTTAAGCTCGGATTACAGTAAGATTGTGACAATAAGTAAGGGTAGGGACGCGGTTGACCTTGCACTGATAAACGATAGTGAAAAGGGTGACGTTATTGTTACACAGGATTACGGCGTTGCGTCGCTTGCACTCGGACGCAGTGCGTATGCAATCGGTAACAGCGGACTTATTTATGATAACAATAATATCGATAAACTTATGTTTGAAAGGTTTTTGGGACAGAAAGTACGCCGAGCCGGCAGAAAAGGCGGTAAGACGTTTAACCCGAAAAAGAGAACTAAAGAAGATGACGAACGGTTTGAACGAAATCTTTTAACGATTTTGGACAGGGGATAAAGTATGAATAAACAAGAAATACTTGATTATTTAAAAGAAAAAGATGTATTGCACGAAGTAACCGAACACAAAGCGGTTTATAATATGGAAGAAGTGTCGCAGATTGATATTCCTTATCCCGAAGCGGAAGCGAAAAATCTTTTTGTCAGAGATGATAAGAAAAGAAATTATTATCTTATAACCGTAAAAGGCGATAAAAAGGTTAATTTAAAGAAGTTTAGAAAGGAAAATAATACTCGTGCTTTAAGCTTTGCGTCGGAGGACGAGTTGAAAAGTATAATGGGTGTGATACCGGGAGCGGTTACACCGTTCGGATTGTTAAACGATAAAGAGTTAAAAGTTAAATTTTTTATAGATAAAGAATTTGCAAAAACGGGACACTTAATAGCCGTACATCCGAATGATAATACCGCAACAGTGTATTTAAAAGCAGAAGATTTAATTGATATAATAAAAGAACACGGAAATCAAGTTGAGGTCATTACATTATAGAATTTGCCCATAAGGGCATTTTTTTTATCTGAAATTAAAAATAAAAAAAGGAAGTACATCGTACTTCCTTTTTGTTGGCGACCCGGATGAGGCTCGAACTCACGACCTCCAGCGTGACAGGCTGGCGTTCTAACCAACTGAACTACCGGGCCAACTCTTGACTGCTTGACTATTATAACTTATATTTAGACAAATGTCAATAGTTTTTTTGAAAAAAATAAAAAAAGTTTTCAAAAATATATTTTACACAAAAATCGGAATTAAAAATTGACACAAAGCAAAAATAAGGTTATACTATATATAGGACTAAAAATGATAGGAGTGATGAAAATGACAGCATTGGCTAAGACAATCGAAACATTACTTGAAAACAAAAAATATTCATCACTTCGAGATGTACTTTCGTCAATGAATGAGGCGGATATAGCGGCAATGTTTTCAGAGGTTTCTTCGGACAGTTTACCGCTTTTATTTAGACTTTTGCCGAAAGATTTGGCGGCGGATACATTTGCACTTATGGACACCGATGAGCAAGAACTTTTGATACGCGGTTTTTCGGATAATGAAATCAAGGAAGTGTTTGATGAGCTTTACGTTGATGACGCGGCGGATATAGTTGAGGAAATGCCTGCAAATGTGGTGAAACGTATTCTTAAAAATACAGAGCCTGATATGCGTCAGATGATAAATGAGATATTGAAATATCCCGAGGACAGTGCCGGAAGTCTTATGACGACCGATTATATCAGTCTTAGACCGAAAATGACAATCAGTGACGCAATCAAACGTATAAGACGTACAATCAATGAGGCTGAAACGATTTATACTTGTTATGTCACTGATGACAACAGAAAACTGTTGGGATATTTGTCTGTAAAAAATCTTTTGCTTGCCGAGACGAATGAAAAAGTGTGCGATATAATGGATAAGACCATAATATGCGTGCATACTTTGAGCGATAAAGAGGACGTTGCAAAGGATATGAACAAATACGACTTTGTAACAATGCCTGTTGTTGACGATGAGGGCAGACTTGTCGGTATCGTAACATTTGACGACGCTATCGACGTTATGCAGGACGAGGCAACAGAGGATATCGAAAGAATGGCGGCTATCAATCCGACGGAGGAATCGTATTTCAAAACGTCTGATTTTAAACACGCCAAAAACAGAATTTTTTGGCTGTTGATACTGATGTTGTCGGCGGCGATAACGGGAACTATTTTGACAAAATATGAGGATGCGTGTGCGGCGATACCTGCACTTGTATCGTTTATTCCTATGCTTATGAGCACGGGCGGTAACTGTGGTTCGCAAAGCTCAACAATGATAATTCGCGGAATGTCGGTTGACGAAATCAAACTGAAAGACTTCTTAAAAGTCATATTTACCGAATTCAGAATTTCGCTTGTAATATGCGTTATATTGGCAATCGTAAACGGTGTGCGAATATGGATAATGTCAGGTGATTTGCAAATTGCGACTGTGGTGAGTCTGTCGATTATATTTATAGTCATAATTTCGCAGTTTATAGGCTGTTCACTGCCTATGCTTGCAAAGCGTTGTAAGCTTGACCCCGCTGTTATGGCGGCACCGCTTATAACGACCATTGTCGATGCAACGAGTATTTTGATATTTTTCAATATCGCAACAAGATTTTTTAATTTATGATTTTGAAAAGTGTACAAAATAAACCAAGAAATTTATGCAAAAGGTAAATTTTTTGTAAAATAGGTTTAAATCATTGAAAAACTGAATATAAAGTGATATAATGTAGTTGTTAGATTGATAATAATTTAACAACTACTTTTTTCTTATTATTAGAGGAGGTTATTTATTATGGGAAGATTTACATTACCAAGAGATTTGTATTACGGAAAGGATTCACTTGAAAACCTAAAGAATATTGACGGTAAAAAAGCTATCGTCGTATCGGGCGGCAGTTCAATGCGTCGCGGCGGTTTCCTTGATAAAGTAGAAGCATATTTAAAAGAAGCAGGAATGGAAGTACAGTTGTTTGAAGGCGTTGAGCCTGACCCGTCAGTTGAAACTGTTATGAAGGGTGCAAAGGCTATGACAGATTTTCAGCCTGATGTAATCGTAGCAATCGGCGGAGGTTCACCGATTGACGCAGCTAAGGCTATGTGGGCATTCTATGAATATCCTGAGGTTACTTTTGAGCAACTCTGTACACCTTTCTCATTCCCGAAACTTCGCCAAAAGGCTAAATTTGTAGCTATTCCGTCAACATCGGGTACGGCTACTGAAGTTACTGCATTTTCGGTTATCACAGATTATGCAAAGGGTATCAAGTATCCTCTTGCAGACTTCGAGATTACACCGGACGTTGCAATCGTAGACCCACAGCTTGTTGAATCATTGCCGATAAAGCAAGTTGCATACACAGGTATGGACGCACTTACTCACGCAATCGAGGCATATGTATCAACTCTTAATTCACCGTTTACAGACCCTCTTGCAATTAAGGCAATAGAGATGGTGCTTGATTACTTACCGCAGTCGTATAAGTGCGATATGGACGCGAGAGAACAAATGCACTATGCACAATGTCTTGCAGGTCAGGCATTCTCAAATGCTTTGCTTGGTATAGTTCACTCAATGGCACATAAAACAGGTGCGGCATTCTCAACAGGTCATATTCCTCACGGATGTGCAAATGCAATTTATTTGCCGTATGTAATTAAGTACAACGCACACGAGCCAGAGGCTATGCACCGTTATGCAGATATTGCAAGACGTGTAGGACTTGGCGGAACATCTGAAAAGGCACAGGTAAATGCTCTAATCGCTAAGATTGAAGAATTTAACAGAGCTATGAATATCCCTAAGACATTGCAGGAATTCGGTGTTAAGGAAGATGAATTTAAAGAAAAATTGTCATCAATCGCCGAACTTGCAGTAGGTGATGCTTGCACAGGTTCAAACCCACGTTCAATTACTCCGGAACAGATGGAGAAATTGTTTACTTGCACATACTACGGTACAGAAGTAGATTTCTAATGAAAAAGTTATTTGTATTACAAAAAGCACATCTTACGATGTGCTTTTTGAGTGCATAAAAAATCCGATGGTTAATGCCATCGGATTTTATTAGTTATTTAATTGCAGCTTTCAATTCTTCAACTTTATCAAGTTTTTCCCAACTTACGCCTAAATCCTCACGTCCCATATGACCGTAAGCGGCAAGGTTTTTATAGATAGGCTTTCTCAAATCAAGTTGTTTGATAATTGCGTGCGGTCTTAAATCAAATACTTTTTCGATTGCCTGTTCAATCTTATCTTCATCAACTGTTGCAGTACCGAAAGTATCAACCATTATTGAAACAGGGTGTGCAACGCCGATTGCGTATGCAAGCTGAACTTCGCACTTCTTTGCAAGTCCTGCCGCAACAACATTCTTTGCAACCCAACGAGATGCATATGCGGCACTTCTGTCAACCTTTGTAGGGTCTTTACCCGAAAAAGCACCGCCACCGTGTCTTGCATAACCGCCGTATGTGTCAACGATAAGTTTTCTTCCTGTTAAACCGCTGTCACCGTTAGGTCCGCCGACAACAAATCTGCCTGTCGGATTGATATAAAACTTAGTGTTTTCATCAATAAGTTCAGCCGGAACAGTTGTTAAAATAACTTCTCTCTTAATATCTTCACGAAGTTTTTGAATATCAACATCAGGAGAATGCTGGCTTGATACAACGACTGCGTCAACTCTTACAGGCTTATCGTCATCATATTCAACAGTAACTTGAGTTTTGCCGTCAGGGCGAAGATAATCAAGGATACCGTCTTTTCTTACTTGTGTAAGTTTCTTTGCCATTTTGTGTGCAAGAGAAATCGGCATTGGCATAAATTCGGGTGTTTCGTCACAAGCGTAACCGAACATCATACCCTGGTCGCCGGCACCTGTTGAATTTTCGTTGTCATTACCGCCTTGTTCACGGTTTTCATAACCGTCATTAACGCCTTGCGCAATATCAGGCGACTGTTCGTCAATAGCCGTAACAACGGCACAAGTTGTACCGTCAAAGCCGTATTTAGCTCTGTCATAGCCGATGTCAAGAACAACCTGTCTTGCAACCTTAGGGAAATCAACATAGCAAGATGTTGTAATTTCACCCATAATTGAGATTATACCCGTTGTACAAGTAGTTTCGCAAGCGACTCTTGCCATCGGATCTTCTTTTAGTATTTCATCAAGAATTGCGTCAGAAATTTGGTCACAGATTTTATCGGGATGACCTTCTGTTACAGATTCCGAAGTAAATAATCTTTTACTCATTGGTTTTATTTCCTTTCCTATATTTACAATGTACCTATAATATACTATTATATATTGTATCGTAAATACACGAAAAAGTCAATATATTAAATTATACTGTCAAAATTCCTTCTTCCGATTCGATAAGCAGGAATATTTCTTCTTCACGACCGTTTTCGGCATTGACATAGATTAAAAAGTTTTTGCCGTTAAAAACACCCTTAAATTCATAGCAAAGCACTTCTCTCATACTGTCCTTCGGAACAAGAGCAAGTTTTGTTGCGGTCACGTCAAGTCCTGTGGATATTTTTGATTTTGCGTCATCAACGGAAAGTGCAGGGGCTGATAAGTTTCTCTCTGCGTGATTCATAATATATCCGTTTGTTTCAAGGCCTACAATTTCACCTGTATCGAGTGCAACACGAACTTTTACAAGGTCACTGTAACACGTTACGTTGTCCTGTACATATGCAAAGTTTATCGTTGCGATACCGCCTGATTTTTCGTAATAACTGCTCTGCATACTGTAAAAACCGTTTTTCTGCAAAAATTCAGCCGCTTTGTCTGTTGCGGAATTAATGTCAAGACGTTCGCCGTCAATATTTCTGCTGTTCAGATATGAAAGAATATATCCGCCGTCTTTTGTTATACTTATTGAAATTTGATTTGAGTCGGTGTTTTTCACAAATGTGTATGACGGTATTGCGGTATTTTCCGAAAGACTTTCAAAAGCCAATCCTTTTGTACCGACAAATTTCTCCGCTGTGTTCAGTGCGTCTTCTTGTGAAATTGTGTGTGCGTTTTTCAAAAGTGCAGGCTCTCTGTTTTCAATATGCTCCGAGAACGGACCGTCATATATAAGTGACGGATATTCGTCAAATGATTTTTCTACGTTCGCCAAATCGTCAAGTACGTTTGAATCTGCCGCGTCTGCGACTGTTCCGCGCTGTCTTGTACGTGACTGTGAAATGCGTACTTCTCCGTTGTAAATTTTTGTTTCTATTTCCGAGAGCGTATTTTTTAGTGTTGCGGCATATTCGTTCATTGACGCAAGATTGTCATATTCTTCCTGCGAAATTTCTTCGCCGTTAATCATTGACTGCGAAAGCACATAGGTGTAATCGCCGACTTGTGAAAGAAATTTTGACGTGTTGTCAAGCTGTACCTCTGATGTGGGAAGCTGACCAAGACATGACTTTGCCTCTGCACTTTGTCTAAAAATATCGCTCGAAAGTTTTGCAAGCTGTGCGGGACTTTTTGTAAGTTGTGTTTTGCTCAAAAGAGTGTCTATATCGTCAACATAACCGACAAGCTCGTGGAACGCTCTGTTGTACTGATTTTCTGTTGTGACTTCAAGTGCTTTTGCATTTTTCGTTGCGGTAGCACCCCATATGACTGCGGCGATTATTCCTACAATAAGTATTGTATACAGCCAAACGTGTATGCTTTTTTTTCTCTCCATATTATTTTCCTCTCTCTCATATTATTTGCAAAATCTGTGTTTGCCGATGGTTTTTATAAGCGGTCTTGACCAAATCCAAGCATTTGTGGCGGTGTCGGGATTAAAATAGTATATCGCACCGCCGGACGGATCCCAACCGTTTAAAGCGTCATTGCAGGCTTTGTAAACCGTAGAATTTTCGTCGATAGGAACATTTATCTGTCCGTCACTGACCGCCGTAAATGCACCGGGCTGATAGATAACACCCGAAATTGTGTTAGGGAATGACGAATGACGTACACGATTTAAAATAACTGCCGCAACGGCAACTTGTCCTTCGTAAGGCTCACCGCGTGCCTCACCGTTTACCGCTCTTGCCAAAAGCTGTTTTTCGTTTGATGAGGCACTTACCGCATATGCGTTGTTTTCGTTAGTGTAATAAACGACGCCGCAAGTTATCAATGCAAATACCAGAACGACAGATAGTAATTTTTTCATATTACTTCCTCCTTGTGATTTTTCTTTAGTATTTCCATAAAATCGTAATAAATATGTATGCGAGATGAAAAATAGGTTAATAATTTCAATACAAGATTAAATCAGTGAGGTATGAATTATGAATAAGATAATAGCGGTATTTTTGGTGGCACTTTGTATGACGGTTTGTGTAACTGCATATTCGGACGGTGTACAGGCGGATTTGCAGGATAATTTGATAAGATTACATATTATCGCGGACAGTGACGATGATAACGACCAAGCAGTTAAATTAAAGGTGCGTGACGCAATTTTAAAAAATGTCGGCGACAGACTTTCAAAAACGGATAAAAACGAATGTCGTGATGAGATAATAAACGATTTGAATGAATTTGAAGATATAGCGAATGACGTACTTCGTGAAAACGGTTTTTCATATACGGCACACGCCGAATACGGTAAATTTGAATTTCCCGAAAAAACATATAAGTCAATGATTTTGCCGGCGGGCGAATATTACGGTGTAAGGATTGTTCTCGGCAGCGGTGAAGGACATAATTGGTGGTGCGTTATGTATCCGCCGTTGTGCTTTAAAGAGGGCGAGGAGGTTAAGCTCAGTAAAGAAAGCGAAAAAATTCTACGCGAAAAACTTGATAAAGATACTTACGATATAATTACCAAAAACGATAAAGAAGTTGTTGTTAAATTTAAGTTGGTTGAAATAGTTCAGGAAATAAAGCAAAAGATAAACGGTGATTAAAAATGATTTTCATTTTTAATCACCGTTTTTGTGATTTGATTAAATTATGATAGTAAGTTTACTTTCAGAATGTCTTATTTCATTCTGCTTTCGTAATCAGCTATCATCTTTTTAACCATTTGACCGCCGATACTTCCGGCCTGCTTTGCTGTAAGGTCACCGTTGTAACCTTGCTTTAGGTTTACGCCTACTTCGTTAGCTGCTTCCATTTTGAACTGTTCCATAGCTTGCTTTGCCTCAGGAACTTGAATCTTGTTTTTACTCATTTTGTTTCCCTCCTTAAAACCAAAGTCTTAATCTATTTAAAATTTTGTGTCGAATTGTATCGACTACACTAATATTTTGTACATTGATAAAAATTATATTCAAAAATTTTATTAGTAATATTTAGAATATAAATATGTTGAAAAAAACGGCGTAAAATGATATAATTTAATATATTATAAAAAGAAACAGGGAGATAAATATGATAAAGGATATAGCGATTGGAAAAATGAAATCTGCGTCAAATTACGTTATTACGTTTTTGAAATGGGCGTTGATTTCAATAATAATCGGAGTGGTTGGTGGGTGCGTCGGCGCGTTGTTTCATATGAGTGTAAATTATGCGAATATTATTTTTACAAGGCACGATTGGTTTGTACTGTTTCTTCCGATAGGCGGTATTATAATTGTGGCAATGTACAAAGCGTGTAAAATGCTTGAAAACAAGGGTACGGACAGTATTATTTCGTCAATAAGAAATGATGAAAAAGTACCTATTTTACTTGCACCGCTTATATTTGTAAGTACGGTTATAACTCATCTTTGCGGCGGCAGTGCCGGCAGAGAAGGTGCGGCGCTTCAGCTTGGCGGAAGTATAGGAAGCAATATCGGCAGACTTTTTAAGCTTGATGAAAAAGATATGCATATGGTTGTAATGTGCGGAATGAGTGCGGTGTTTTCGGCTCTGTTCGGTACACCTATAACGGCGGCTGTGTTTGCACTCGGTGTGACAAGCGTGGGAATTATGTATTATTCGGCACTTGTGCCGTGTCTTATGTCATCACTTGCGGCATTTTTGGTTACAAGATTTGCCGGACTTGAGCCGACTCAATTCGCAATAACCGTTATTCCGCAAACAGGCGTTATAACGATTTTACAGACAATACTTATTTCGGCATTGTGTGCGGAACTAAGCATAATATTCTGTACGACAATGCACTATACGGCAAGATATTTAAAAATATGGTTTAAAAATCCGTATATAAGAGTAGTTGTCGGTGCGTTGGCGATAATCGCACTTACATATTTAACAGGCTCACGAGATTATAACGGTTCGGGCATGGATATAATTGAACATGCCGTTGTCGGCGGTCACGCAAAAGGTTGGGCGTGGGTATTGAAAATTGTGTTCACTGCAATAACAATCGGTGCGGGATTTAAAGGCGGAGAGATTGTTCCGACATTCTTTATCGGTGCGACATTCGGCTGTGTTGTCGGTCATTTGTTCGGCTTAAATCCTGGATTTGCGGCGGCAATCGGAATGATTGCAATGTTCTGCGGTGTGCTTAACTGTCCGATTGCGTCAATAGTTTTGAGTATTGAACTGTTCGGCTCGAAAGGCTTTATACTTTTTGCTATTGCGGCAGGTGTGAGTTATATGTTATCGGGGTATTACGGACTATACAGCAGTCAGAAGATTATGTATTCGAAATTAAGAGCGGAATACATCAATAAAGATACAAAGTAAGACAACTGAAATTCCCCGCAGCACTACTTTTTTGCTTGAGGCAGTACCTGCGTACGGCATCGCAAGCTGCAAAGCAGCAATGTGAACAATTTTATGATATACAAAAATAATATTTTCTAAAAATATCAGAGAAAGGAATTAACAAATGATATTAGGCTATTCAATTTATGAACTTTTATGGCTATTCTTCATTTACGCATTTTTCGGTTGGTGTATCGAAGTAGTATTTTGCGGACTTAATGAAGGTCATTTTATAAACCGCGGTTTCCTAAACGGACCTGTTTGTCCGATATACGGTGTCGGCGGTGTGATAGTTGTATTATGTCTTACGCCGATAAAAGACAATATATTTTTACTTTTTGTCGGTTCGGCGTTGCTTACGTCAATATTGGAACTGATTACAGGTTTTGCACTTGACAAAATATTCCACGCACGTTGGTGGGATTATACGGATATGCCGTTTAACATAGGCGGTTACATATGCCTTAAATTTTCGATATATTGGGGTTTTGTGTGTATCGCGCTTATGAAAGGTATTCACCCTGTTATACTCGGATTTGTAAGATTTATACCGCATATGTTGGGACTTGTTGCAGTTGTATTTTTTGCGGCAGTGTTTGTGGCTGATGTTATTATAACCGTTATAACCATTAATAATCTTACAAAACGTGTTAAACTTATGAATGATATTGCAAAGAAAATTCATAATGTTTCCGACGAAGTCGGCGAACATATTTATGACGGTGCCAACGATATTATGAAAAAGGGCATTGAGATATACAACAGTGAAAACGTACAGGAAATTCGTGAGAATTTGGACGATATGAAAGAGAAGTACGAGCATAAGAAAGAAGAAATCAAGTCAAAGCATAAGGACGATTTGAACGAACTTAAAGCGAAGTACGATAATCTTGTTAAAGAAACGCATATATTCCAAAAACGTATTATTAAAGCATTCCCGAATTTGACATCAAGACGATACGAAGAACAGCTTGCAAAACTTAAAGAAAAAACGTGGAAATTAAAAAAGAAAAATAAAAAATAATCAAAAAATCCGATGGTTTCATACCATCGGATTTTTGTTTTTAATTGTTGTCACTGTAAAGGTAAACCCACAAAACGGTAAGCAAGGCTATTGCGATACCGCCGCCCAAGCATACTGCCGGCAGACGGGTTGAACTCTTTAATGATTTTTCAATATGAACAGCCGGTGCTTTTGTAGGCTCTGAAAGACCGTCGCTGTCATCATACTTTGATGTTTTTGAAAGTTTCAGAGTACCTTTTGATTTTTTATAAAGTAAAGTGTTTCTGTCGTAATCGGCTTTTATCTGTTTAAGTTCTCTGTCCGAAAGAGGTATACAGTCCGTTCTGACCTTCAAAATCTGATAACCGTTATCAGCCATATCACTTCTGCGCAAAAGTGCATAGTTGTAATATGAACGGTCGGTAGAGAAACGAACGTAATAAATCTCGTCACCAAGATTATATGCCTCTGAAATTAGATAAAATCTGTCACCGTTCGGTTCGACGTTAAGTGCGTTTTGGTATTCGTCCATAGTAGTGTAGTTGGCAATGTCAAAATCGGTATAGCTTACTACATTTTTAAGAACTTCTTCAATCTGATGTTCGTCCTCATCGCTTAAACGTTCCGCAATATCCTCATATGTAACACTGTCTGCGGCAGAGTTTTTCAGCTTGTCGAAAAAGTTGCCGATATTTTGGTTATAATGAGAAACGTCAACATTTGGGTGGAAATATTCCGAACTGAAGTCCATAACACCTGTTTCCGAAAGCACCTGCGGTGCGTTTACATATTCAAATGCATCACCATCGATAACGGTGTAATAATCCGCGTGAACAAGTTCGTCACCTTCAAACACCTTGTATGTTATATAACGTTTTTCAGCGTTTGAACCGAGAGAAAATACACCCGATTGACCAAGCGGTATTTGATTGTAATTAACGTCTAAAATAGCGATACGTTCCGCATTTTCCGTTTCTTCGTCATATTTCCAAACGTGACATGAAGCGATAGTGTATCCGCTGTCCGCAAGAAAAATAACAAGATACGGATTTTCATTTGCGTCAAAATTTACTATATCACTGTACACAACGCCGTTAGGTATATTGTCCTCCGAAATTGAAAGAGAATCACCTGCGTTTTCGGTGTGCATTGAACTGTAAGTGTACAAATAGTTATTAAGTACATAAGCATATACCGCCGCCATTTTGCCGACAGGCTCATCAGCAACAACAGTGCTGAACGTAAGACAGGACATTAAAATTACAATCGAACAGAAAACAGATAACAACCTGAATATTCTGTTTTTCAACATCACACCCCCCTATGTTTACATAATTCTTAATATTATACATTATACAAGTAAATCTGTGACAATTCAACTTGATTTTTGTTAAGAGCATATTACAATAATGTGGCATTTTACCCTTTACAAATTTCAAAATGTGTATTATAATTAATTAGATAGTAGCAAAAAATAGGGTAAAAAAACGATAAAGTGCCTTATTTTTTATTTGGAAGGAAGGATACGAAATGATAAAAGCGGCAGTTCTCGGAGCAACGGGATATGCAGGTATTGAGCTTGTAAGATTATTAACATCACATCCGGAGGTAAGTATTGAAATACTCGGTTCGCACAGTTTTGCGGGACAGAAGATAAGTGATGTTTATAAGAACTTCAATCATGTACTTGAAAAGGAATGTGAAGAACTTGACCTTGATAAGGTCGGTGCTTGTGATGTGGCATTTACCGCACTTCCGCACGGTGCGTCCAAATCGGTAATTCCGTCATTACTTGAAAAAGGTCTTAAAGTTATCGACCTTAGCGGTGATTACAGATATGATGACGTGGCAGTGTATGAAAAGTGGTACGGTGAAAAACATTCATCACCCGAACTTTTAAAGGAGTCTGTTTACGGACTTCCCGAACTTCACAGAGATAAGATTAAGAATGCAAGACTTATCGGTAACCCCGGCTGTTACACAACTTGTTCAATACTCGGAACAGTTCCGCTTTTGGCAAATAAAATTGCTGAAACAAAGAATATTATTGTTGACGCAAAATCCGGTGTTACAGGTGCAGGACGCGGTCTTAAACTTCAAAACAGTTTCTGCGAATGTACTGAAAATATGAAAGCGTATAAGGTAGCAACTCACCGTCATACTTCTGAAATCGAGCAGGAGCTTAGCAATGTTGCAGGTGAAGAAATAATGATTTCGTTTACGCCGCATCTTATTCCGCAAAAACGCGGAATACTTTCGACAATCTATGTAAATCTAAACAGAAAGTCAAGTGCGGAAGAACTAACGGAAATGTACAAAGAATTTTATAAAGACGAATTTTTTGTAAGAGTTAAGGAAGTGGGTGACTTGCCCGAAACAAAGCACGTTGCAGGTTCAAACTTTGTTGATATAGGCGTGTGCTATGATGAAAGACTTCAAAGAGCCGTAGTCGTATCGTCACTTGACAATATTGTAAAGGGTGCTGCGGGACAAGCCGTTCAGAATATGAACTTGTTATTCGGCTTGGACGAAAAGACAGCCCTTACAAATCCGGGATTTTATTTATAATAGAGGGTGGAAGTAATGCAAGAACTTATAAAAAAAGCGGGAATACTTATTGAAGCACTTCCGTATATACAGAAATTTTCCGGCAAAACCGTCGTTATCAAATACGGCGGCAATGCTATGATAAACGAAGAATTAAAGAACTCCGTAATGGAGGATATTACTCTTTTGAAGTTTATCGGACTTAATCCGATTGTCGTACACGGCGGAGGTCCCGATATTTCAAAGGCTCTTAACGAACGCGGTGTAAAGAGTAAATTCGTAAACGGTTTGCGTGTGACGGACGATATTACAATGCAGACTGCTCAACAGGTACTTATAGGTAAAACAAATAAAGAAATTGTCGCACTTCTTAATACAAACGGCGGTCGTGCAGTCGGTATCAGCGGTATTGACGGCAGTTTTATCGAGTGTAAAAAGCAGTATACGGAAGTGGACGGCGAAAAGGTTGATATAGGCTATGTCGGCGATATTGTTCACGTTAAGCATTGTTTGATTGACTTATTGTCATCAGATCAATATATCCCTGTTATCGCTCCTATCGGTACCGATGAGGACGGCAACAGCTATAACATCAATGCAGATACGGTTGCGGCGGCAGTTGCGGCGTCTGTTGAGGCGGAAAAACTTATTTTGCTTACTGATGTTGAGGGTATTAAGGATAAAGACGGTAATGTTATTGCCGAAATACATAAAAATGAAATATACGAAATGATACATGACGGCAGCATCAGCGGCGGTATGATACCAAAGGTACTTGGCTGTCTTGAATCAATCGACGGCGGTGTTACCGGTGCGCATATCATTGACGGACGTATACCGCATTGCTTGTTACTTGAAATCTTTACAAAGACAGGTATCGGCACGCTTATTAAGAGTGATAAATATTAATAAAGAGAGGAATTTATATAATGAGAATGTCTAACTTGCTTATGCCAACGCTTAGAGAAGTACCGGCAGAGGCGGAAATAACAAGTCATAAATTAATGTTGAGAGCAGGTCTTATCAGAAAACTTGCGGCAGGTATATACTCATATCTTCCGCTTGGACTTCGCACTTTGCAAAAGGTTGAACAGATTGTCCGTGAAGAAATGGACAACGCAGGCGCACAGGAACTTTTGATGTCTGCACTTTTGCCTGCTGAGGCTTATCAAGCATCGGGCAGATGGGAAGTATTCGGACCGAGTATGTTCAAAATGAAAGACAGAAACGACCGTGATTTCTGCCTTGGTCCTACACACGAGGAACTTTTTACTCAAACTGTAATTGACAGTGTTCGTTCATATAAAGAATACCCAATGACTTTATATCAAATTCAGCATAAGTATCGTGACGAGGGACGTCCGAGATTCGGCATTATAAGAAGCCGTGAATTTATAATGAAGGACGCGTATAGCTTTGACCTTACGGAAGAAGGACTTGATAAGTCATATCAAAAAATGTATGACGCATATTGCAGAATATTCAACCGTCTTGGACTTGATTTCACTATCGTTGACGCTGACAGCGGTGCTATGGGCGGCAGCGGAAGTCAGGAATTTATGGTTAAGTCGCCAATAGGCGAGGACGGTATTGCTTATTGTGATGACTGCGGATATGCGGCTAACTATGAAAAAGCTGAATGTATTCCTCAAGAAAAGCCGTCACCGGAGGGTGATTTGGATATGGAAAAAATCCATACTCCGAATGCTCATACAATCGAGGAACTTGTAAGTTTCTTAAATGCAGAGGCTTATAACTTTGCAAAGACTATAATATATAAGGCTGACGATAAGTATGTTGCCGCAATGGTAAGAGGTGACAGGGAAGTCAACGAAGTTAAGCTTAAAAATATTGTCGGCTGTGTGGACGATTTGGAACTTGCCGAGCCGTTTATGGTAAGACAGATTACAAATGCAGAAGTTGGTTTTGCAGGCCCTGTGGGACTTGATATTCCTGTATACGTTGATAAAGAAGTCGCAATGATGAAGAACTTTATCGTTGGTGCAAATGAAACAGATATGCACTATAAGAACGTAAATATCAATAAGGACTTCACACCGACAGAAGTTGCTGATATTCGCACAATCGAAACAGGCGACGTTTGCCCTAAGTGCGGCAAGCCTATAAAGACTGCTCAAGGTATCGAAGTAGGACATATATTCAAGCTTGGTACAAAGTATTCTGACGCACTTGGACTAAAGAGCCTTGACGAAACAGGAAAGAGCAAGACTGTTATTATGGGTTGCTACGGCATAGGCGTTACACGCTGTCTTGCAGCGGCTATCGAGCAAAACAATGACGAAAACGGTATTATCTGGCCCGTATCAATCGCACCGTATCACGCAATTGTTATCCCTGTAAATTCTAAGAATGAAGAACAGAGTGAAATTGCCGAAAAAGTATATAATGACCTAAAGGCAAAGGGAATAGAAGTATTGCTTGACGACAGAAACGAAAGAGCCGGCGTTAAGTTCAAAGACGCTGACCTTATCGGTATTCCTGTAAGAATTGTCGTAGGTAAAAAATGCGGCGAGGGCGTTGTTGAATATAAGGAAAGAACAGCAGAAAATGCTGTTGAAAAGAATATTGATGACGCAGTTAATGACGTTGTTGAATTTATAAACAATAACAGATAATTCAAAAGGAGTGGCTAAGCCACTCCTTTATTTATGATAACTTTCATTATTATTAATTTTAAATGCACGGTAAATTTGTTCAAGAAGAACTACACGCATAAGTTGATGGGGAAGTGTCATTTTACCGAAACTCAATCTTAATGCCGACTTTGATTTTACGGTATCGGAAAGACCGAGTGAGCCACCGATTATGAATGTAATATGACTTGAAGTCATTGAAATATCGGCGATTTTTTTCGCTAATTCTTCGGAAGAATGTTCCTTACCCTCAATACAAAGTGTAACGACAAACGAATTTTGCGGAAGTTTTGCAAGGATTTTATTTCCCTCTTTTTCTTTTATTTGCTCCATTTCCTTTTCGGACGCATTATCGGGTATCTTTTCATCGGCTACTTCGATTATATTTAATTTCGCGAACCTTGAAAGTCGCTTTGAATATTCGTCAATAGCGGCAGTGAAATATTTTTCTTTAATTTTGCCTACGGAAATAACAGTTATATTCATATTTTCCTCCGTTTAAAATAAAGTGGGCTTATATCTGTCGGCAACCTGCAAAGTCATATCTTTGCCGACATCAATACCCGACTGTGAAAGTAAATTGTATGTTTCGAGCATAGCTATTTCCGGACGGTTGTTTTCTTTGCTTAAATGACCGAGCATAATATGTTCTGTGCCGTTCTGTACAAGGTGCAGAGCGACTTTTGAGGCGGTTTCGTTTGACAAGTGACCGTATTCACCCAATATTCTGCGTTTCAGTGGATACGGATATGTACCGCATTTCAGCATTTCAACGTCGTGATTTGATTCAAGCAATATTTTTTTGCTGCCTGTTATCTTTTCTAAAATACTTTTTGTTATTTTACCTATATCTGTTGCAAGCGAATATTTTTCATCGCCAATCATAAAATTAAAACCGACAGGTTGTGCGGCGTCATGCGGAATTGCAAAAGGACGTATTCCGATATTGCCTATTTCGAAATCTGTATCTTCGGTGATTATTTTAATATTTTCATCGGCGATATTGCCTATATCCATACTTGTATGAGTCCCTTGTGTGGTGTAAATAGGAATATTGTAGCGTCTTGAAATAACCCCTGCACCTTTTGTATGGTCAACGTGCTCGTGCGTTATTAGGAGTGCGTCAATGCTTTCGGGCATTACGTCAATAGCGTGAAGCGATTCTTTTAATTTTGCACCCGACATACCGCAATCTATAAGTAAATTTGTTTTGCCGTCCGAAACGAATGTCGCATTACCGGACGAACCGCTTATAAGTGAAACAAAAGTAGCCATTTTAACCTTCCTAAAATTAATTAAGCCTGCCGACAAAAGTCAAGCAGGCTTGTATTTTTGAATTAATCCAATAAATCGTCAACGACTTGTACTCTTTCAATACTGCCACCAAGGTTAACGAACTTTTCTTCAAAGTTTTCATAACCTCTGTCAATATGATAGATGTCGGTGATTTCGGTAGTACCCTCAGCCATAAGACCGGCAATAATCATTGCCGCACCTGCACGAAGGTCTGTTGCCTTAACGTGTGCACCGATAAGTGAATTAACACCGTCAATAATCGCAAGTTTGCCCTCAACTCGAATATCAGCACCCATACGCTTTAATTCGTTTACATATCTGAAACGGTTGTCCCAAACACCTTCACGCGCCATACTTGTACCCTCGATTGTTGTAAGGAATGTTACAAGCTGAGGCTGCATATCGGTAGGAAATCCGGGATAAGGCATAGCGATAAAATTAATGTGTTTAAACTTTGTATCGTCATTAACCCAAACTCTTACGCTGTCTTCACCCTCTGAAATATTAACGCCTGCCTCGATAAGTTTTGCACTTATGATTTCAAGGTGACGCGGAATTACATTTTTAAGAACAACATCGCCTCTTGTAGCGGCTGCCGCTATCATAAATGTACCTGCTTCAATTTGGTCGGGGATAATTGTGTATGTTCCGCCGTGCAAATCTTTTGTACCTTTAATTTTAATTGTATCAGTTCCCGCACCTCTTATGTTTGCACCCATATTGTTAAGAAAATTCGCAAGATCAACAATATGAGGTTCTTTTGCGGCATTTTCGATAACGGTAACACCGTTTGCGGTTGTCGCCGCAAGCATAGCGTTGATTGTCGCTCCGACGGTTATAACGTCAAAGAAAATATTTCCGCCAGAAAGATTTTCGGCAGAACCTTCGATAACACCTTTTGATGTGTCAATGTCAGCACCGAGCGTTTCAAATGCTTTTATATGCTGGTCGATAGGACGTGTACCAAAGTCACATCCGCCCGGCGGGTCAACAATAAAATTAGAAAAACGACCCAAAAGTGCGCCCATAAGATAGCTTGAACCACGCATTTTGCGTGTAAGGTCACCCAACGGACGATATGAATCAACATTTGTACAATCTATATCAACAGTATTTTTATCTATATATTTAACATTAGCATTAAGCTGTTCAAGTATTCGTAAAAATAATTTTACGTCTTTTATATCAGGCAGATTTTCAATTCTGCAATTACCTTTAACCAAAAGGCAAGCCGGCAATATTGCGACTGCGGCATTCTTTGCACCGCTTATAGTAACTTCGCCTCTAAGCTTGTTACCACCCTTGACTAAGAGTTTCTCCAATCCGATACACCCCTTCAAAATCTATTCTAAACTATTATAACAGAAAAACCAATAAAAAGCAATTTAATTTATAAAAAAAATGACTTATTTTTTGAAAATAAATTGCGGTATGTAATGAATAAAAGTAAGAAAAAAACAGCCTGCCTAAAAAATAGCAAGCTGTCTCTATCTAAAAAAGTAATCAAACAGCACGTTCTACCTTTCCGCTGCGTAGGCAACGAGTACAAACATGCATTGACTTAACTGAGCCGTTAACAACTGCTCTAACCTTTCTTACGTTTGGCTTCCAAGTTCTGTTAGATCTTCTGTGAGAGTGGCTGACCTTAATACCGAAAGCAACGCCTTTTCCGCAAACATCACATTTTGCCATTTCATTACACCTCCTGACACGTTTGTTAAAACATCAAGAAATATTTTAACACAAAATTTTTAATAATGCAAGACTTTTATTACTTTTTTATTAAATTTTTTTAAAATTATGCTTTTGCACATATTATGACCGTAAATACAGCTAAAAACTTATGTATTTTTTATTGAAAAATGTATCGGTATGGGTTATAATAATAGAATAGGATATTTATAAAAATGTCATGAAAGGCGGACGTTCCAAATGATGAATGTTGATGAATATAAGCTCCCGCTAAAAAAGGTTATTGAGGAGTTTGAACTTGAAAAGATTTACGAAACAGATGATCTTGATTCTGTAATGATAACCAATACAGACGTAAACAGACCGGGACTTCAAATGGTGGGATTTTTCGATTATTTTGACAATAATCGTATTCAGATTATGGGAAAGGTTGAATTTACTTACCTTGAACAGTTCCATGCCGACGAGAGAGCGGAGAAGATTGAAAAACTTATGTCACAGCATATTCCTGCACTTATCGTCACAAGAGGACTTCAGATTTTTCCTGAAATGATTGAATTGGCTGAAAAGTATAATGTTCCGCTTTTGAGAAGTGAGAGCGGTACTTCGGCATTTATGAGTGCGCTTATTGCGTATCTTAATGTACAGCTTGCACCAAGACGTACACGTCACGGTGTGCTTGTCGAAGTATACGGCGAGGGTATTCTTATTTTGGGTGAGAGCGGCGTCGGAAAGAGTGAAACGGCTATCGAGCTTGTTAAGAGAGGTCACAGACTTGTTGCCGATGATGCGGTTGAAATTAAGAGAGTTTCGGACAAGACGCTTGTCGGCTCGTCACCTGAAATTATACGTCACTTCGTTGAACTGCGCGGTATCGGTATTATTGACGTAAAGGAAATATTCGGTATAGGTGCGGTTAAAGACACTGAAAATATTGATATGATTATTCATCTTGAGCCTTGGGAAGAGGGCAAGCAATATGACAGACTCGGTATGGTGGATGAGTATACAAATATAATGGGTATAAACGTACCGTCACTTACGATACCTGTAAAACTTGGCAGAAACCTTGCGGTAATTGTCGAAGTTGCGTCAATGAATAACAGACAGAAACGTATGGGATATAATGCGGCTGTTGAGCTTAACAACAGACTTATGAGCCAGATGGAAAGTCAGCTTGGTAATTTGTAAAGAGCCTGTCGACAAATGTCGACAGCTCCAAACTATTGTAATTTTTAGATAAGGAAGATATAACGTGAAGATATTATTGGACACACATACACATACATTGGCAAGTACACACGCATATTCAACAGTTCTTGAAATGGCAAAATATGCGTCGGAGGCAGGAATGGAGGCTATTGCGATAACAGACCACGCACCTGCTATTCCCGACGGTGCACACCCTTGGCATTTTCAGAATTTGAAGGCCATTCCGCGTGAAATATACGGTGTAAAGATATTATACGGTGCGGAAGTGAATATACTTGACTTGGAGGGTAATATAGACCTTGCCGATGAGGTACTTGAAAAACTTGACGTTGTAAATGCAAGTATACACGCACCTTGCTACAAGGACGGTGACGCGACAGACCATACGAGTGCGTATTTGGCGATAGTCAACAACCCTCTTGTGGATGTTATATGTCACAGCGGTTCACCGGCATTTGCGTATGATTATGAAAAAATCATAGACCTTGCAAAGAAAAATCATAAGCTAATAGAAATAAACAATCATTCGTTTGACGTCAGAAAAGCAAGTATTCCGAATTGCAGAAAAATTGCGGAAATATGCAAAGAAAAAGAAGTCGGAATAGTTGTAAGTTCTGACGCACACATTACGTTTGATTTGGGTAATTACAATAATGCGCTTGGTATGCTCAGTGAAATTTCATTCCCTGAAAAATTGGTTATAAACAGAGATTTAAAATCATTTGAAGCATATATGAAAGAAAAGGGAAAAGAGCTGTTTAAGTGGCGTATGTAATTACGGAAAGGCGGAATATATGTTAGACAGAGAAAGACTTTCGGCTATTACTGACAATGTTGTTTACGATGAACCTATGAGTAAGCATACAACATTCAGAATAGGCGGCACGGCAGACGCGTTTGTATCGCCTGAAAACGCACTTGAAATCGAAAAAATTATTCATTTTTGCAAAGATACCGATACACCGTATATGCTTATGGGCAACGGCTCAAATATGCTTGTCGGTGACGGCGGTATAAGAGGCGTTGTCATACACATCGGAAACGGTATGTCAAAGTGCAGAATTGAGGGTGAAGAAGTATATGCCGACGCAGGAATACTGATGTCAACGCTTTCAAAGAAAATCCTTGAGGCTAATCTTACCGGTTTTGAATTTGCCGGCGGAATACCGGGTACACTCGGCGGCGGTATATATATGAATGCAGGAGCTTACGGCGGTGAGCTTAAGGATATAATTGAAAACGTAACATTTATATGTCCTGACGGACTTATAAAAACCGAAACGGCAGATAAGCTTGATTTCGGTTATCGTCACAGTATGTTTGAAAACGGCGGTTATACCATTCTATCTTGTAAATTAAAACTTAAAAAAGGCAATTATGACGAAATTAAGGCATTGATGGCTGATTACAATAAAAGACGAAGTGATAAACAGCCTTTGTCACAGCCGTCGGCTGGAAGTACATTTAAACGTCCGGAGGGCTATTTTGCAGGTAAGCTGATACAGGATGCGGGACTTATGGGATATTCCGTAGGCGGTGCAATGGTCAGCGACAAGCACGCAGGCTTTGTTGTAAACAAAGGCGGTGCAACGGCTAAGGATGTTTTGGATTTAATTAAGTATGTACAAGATACCGTGGAAGAAAAATTCGGAGTGAAATTAGAGCCTGAAGTAAGGCTTATAGGGGAACAGTAAGGAGAAGAAATCGGATGCAATATACAATAGTAACAGGAATGTCGGGCAGCGGAAAAACTAAAGTAATAAGATATTTGGAGGATATGGGATATTTCTGTATAGATAATATGCCTCCTATGCTTATACCGAAGTTTTCGGAAATGCTGACTTCGGTAAACGGTAAATTTAATAATGTTGCGTTCGTTGTTGATACCCGTGTCGGCGATATGATAAATGAACTTTTGGCACAGATTGATGATTTAAAGCAAAAGGGATACGATTGCAAACTTTTGTACATCAATGCGGATGATGAAACACTTGTAAAGAGATATAAAGAAACACGACGTATGCACCCTATTGAAAATACAAACGGGCTTTTGGCATCAATAAGACAGGAAAGAAAAATGCTTTCCGCTCTTTACGAGGCTTCGGACTATGTTATAGATACGTCACATCTTACGGCGCAGGGACTTTTGCAGGAATTAAAAGAAATTTATGCGTCAGGCGATACAAAGCAAGGACTTGAAATTAATGTAATGGCATTCGGTTTTAAATACGGTATGCCGCTTGACGCCGACCTTGTGTTTGACGTAAGATGTTTTCCGAATCCGTTCTATATTGATGAATTAAAGCATAAAACAGGTAATGATAAGGAAGTTCAGGACTATGTTATGAGCTTTCCGAAATCGGTTACTTTTATGGAAAAACTCGAAGATTTTATGGAATTTATGATACCTCTTTATATTGAGGAGGGAAAAATTTCTCTTACAATCGCAATCGGTTGTACAGGCGGTAAACACAGAAGTGTTACTATGACAAATAAACTTGCGGATTATTTAAAATCATGTGACTATACGGTTAATGTATCGTATCGTGATATGGGCAGGGAATAGTTTAAAAGGCGAATATTTCGCCGACGTTAGCTTTGTGAAAGGAGTTAATGGCAGATGATTTCAGATACAAAAGTTGTGGCGATAGGCGGAGGAACAGGTCTTTCGACTATGCTCAAGGGTCTAAAGCTACATACTCATAATATAACAGCGGTTGTAACGGTTGCCGATGACGGCGGTTCATCGGGAATACTTAGAAGTGACCTCGGTATGCTTGCACCCGGTGACGTGAGAAACTGCGTAAGTGCGTTGGCAGAGGTTGATCCCGTAATGGGCGAACTTTTGAATTTCAGATTTAAAGACGGAAGCTTAAAAGGTCACAGTCTTGGCAATCTTTTTTTGGCGGCACTTAATGAAACCTCGTCAAGCTTTGATGAGGCGGTAAAAAAATTCAGCCACCTTACAGGTGTGGTGGGAACGGTGTATCCCGTTACGAATGAGTCTGTAACGCTAAGCGCATTGCTTGAGGACGGCAGACTGATTGAGGGTGAGTCGCATATCGGCGTACACCATGACGGTCCTAAAAACGGTATAGTTAAATTAATGGTTAATCCCGAAAAGCCAAAGGCTGTTGACGGAGTTATAAAGGCTCTTGAAAAAGCCGATATAATTGTTTTAGGTCCGGGAAGTCTTTACACGAGTATTATACCTAATTTGCTTGTGGACGGTGTTGTTGACGCAATCAAAAAGAGTAATGCCGTAAAAATTTATGTGTGCAACATAATGAGCCAGGCAGGCGAAACGGAAAATTATACGGTGTCCGATCACCTTGCGGCGATTGAACGTCATTCGTATGAGGGTATTGCGGATATAGTTATTGCGAATAACGCAATAATTCCCGAAAGCCTTAGAATTAAGTACGCGTCCGAACATGCGCGTGAAGTTATGATTGACTCAATAAACGTTCTCAAAAGAGCGAAACTTGTGCAAGGTAATCTTTTGCTTGTACGAAGCGATAAAATACGTCACAATTTCAGTCGTCTGGCAAGAACTATTATGAGATTGGGCAGTGACGTAAATTATTTTGAAAATAAATAAGATAAAGATATGAGAGGATTATTTTAATGTCTTTTTCATCACAGATAAAAGAAAAGCTGTGTAAGAGTGAATACGGTTGTATGAACTGTGCTGCATATGAATTGTCTGGAGCATTGATGTTCGGAGGAAATATAGGCAGTGACAGCATTAAGTTTGCAACAGAAAACGAAAACATTGCAAAGAGAATAACAGCTGATATAAATACGGCTTACGGAATACAGGTGGAAACACAGGTTATTTCAAAAGTACAGCGTATTATTATAGATAATATATATCAAGTTGAAAATATCACAGGCGGTATATCGCAATCGGACGATATACCGTTTTCGTGTTGCAGAGCATCGTTTGTGCGTGGTGCGTTTTTGGGCGGTGGCTCTGTTACAGACCCTCAAAAAGGGTATCATATGGAATTTAATACGAAAAGCGATGAGCAGGCACTTCGTTTGCAGAAATTGCTTAAAAATGAGGGTTTTAATTCAAAAATAACATACCGTAAAGGGTATAATGTTGTTTATATCAAGGGTAGCGAAGAAATTGCGGATATACTCGGATATATGGGCGCGGCACAAGGGGCGTTTGAACTGTTTTCGGTACAGATTGAAAAAGAAATGCGTAACGAAGTCAACAGACGTGTAAATTGTGAAAATGCCAACACGAACAAAGCCGCGAAGGCGTCATCAAAGCATTTATTTGCGATAAAAAAAATCAAGGACGCAAAACAATGGGACAAACTGCCCGATGTATTAAAGGAAATAGCGATTTTACGCGAAGAATATCCCGAGGACAGTTTGAAAGAATTGGGTGAAAAAACAAATCCGCCGATTGGCAAATCGGGTGTAAATCACAGACTGAGCAGATTAGTTGAGTTAGCGGAAACGATATAAAGGAGGTTTGGGGCATATGCAGTTTTGCCATCTTCATACACATACTGAATACAGTCTTTTGGACGGTGAGGCAAGTATAAAAAAACTTGTTGCAAGAGTTAAAGAACTTGGCATGGATTCGTGTGCCATTACCGACCACGGCTCAATGTACGGCGTGGTTGACTTTTATCGTGAAGCAAAATCACAGGGAATACACCCAGTTATAGGCTGTGAGGTGTATATGGCACCGAGAAGTCGTTTTGATAAGGTACATGATATTGATAATAAAACAAGTCACCTTATTTTGCTTGCCGAAAATCAAAGGGGTTATAAAAATCTTATAAAACTTGTTTCGGCGGGATATATTGACGGATTTTATTATAAGCCGAGAATTGATTTTGAAATGCTTAAAGAGCATAGCGAGGGTATTATCGCACTGTCGGCTTGTATTGCGGGTGAAGTGCCGAAAGCATTGCTTAGAGGCGACTATGACGAAGCAAAAAAAATCGCTTTAAAATATGCGGAGGTTTTGGGTAAGGATAATTATTTCCTTGAAATTCAAGACCACGGACTCAGCGAACAAAAGAGAATAATTCCGGATATGTTGAGATTATCGGAGGAAACGGGTATCGGACTTGTTGCGACAAACGATATACACTATTTGAAAAAAGAGGACGCAAAGTATCAGGACGTTTTGATGTGTATTCAAATGGAAAAAAAGGTTGACGATCCCGACAGGATGAAGTTTGAAACGGAAGAATTTTATATCAAGTCACCGGAAGAAATGACGTCGCTTTTTGAATATGTGCCGCAAGCGATTGAGAATACGGAAAAAATCGCAAAGAGATGTAATGTTGATTTTGATTTCGGTACAAGGCACTTGCCTGCTTATGCAGTGCCGGACGGTAAGGATGCGTTTGAATATTTACGTGAACTTTGTCAAAGCGGTCTTGAAAAACGATATTTACCGGTATCGGACGAATTACAAAAACGTCTTGATTACGAACTCGGTGTAATAAAAAGTATGGGGTTTGTAGACTACTTTCTTATTGTTTGGGACTTCATACATTTTGCAAAAAATAACGGTGTTATGGTCGGCCCGGGACGTGGAAGTGCGGCAGGCAGTATCGTTGCGTACAGTCTTGGCATAACAACAGTTGACCCGATAAAATACGGACTTATTTTTGAACGTTTCTTAAATCCCGAACGTGTAAGTATGCCAGATATTGATATAGACTTTGCACCAAACGGCAGACAGAAGATTATAGATTACGTTGTTGAAAAATACGGTGAAGGGCAGGTTGCACAGATAATTACATTCGGTACAATGAAAGCAAAACTTGCGATTCGTGATGTCGGACGTGCTCTTGATATACCGTATGCGGAGGTTGACAAAGTTGCGAAACTTGTGCCGTTTGATTTGAAAATGACGATAAGCAAAGCACTTGATATAAGTACGGAACTTCACGCACTTTACGAAAATGACCCCCAAATAAAGGAATTGCTTGATACGTCAATGGCGCTTGAGGGACTTCCGCGCCACGCGTCAACGCACGCGGCAGGTGTGGTTATAACAAGTGAGCCGATAGTCAATTATGTGCCGTTGCAGTTAAACAGTGAAAATTTTATAACGACGCAGTTTACGAAAGATACAGTTGAAAATCTCGGTCTTTTGAAAATGGACTTTTTGGGACTAAGAAACCTTACCGTAATTGAAAACGCAGTAAAAATTATCAAGCGTACAAGGGGTATTGCTCTCAATATGGACGAGATTGATTATGACTGTAAGGAAGTATATGAACTTATTTCAAGCGGTAATACAGACGGCGTATTTCAGCTTGAAAGTGCCGGAATGCAGTCATTTATGCAGGAATTAAAGCCTGATACGCTTGAAGATGTTATAGCGGGTATTGCACTTTATCGACCGGGTCCGATGGAACAAATTCCACGATATATAAAAAGTAAGAAGAATCCCCAAACAATTCAATATAAGCACCCGCTGTTGAAAAATATTCTTGACGTTACATACGGTTGTATGGTGTATCAGGAACAGGTGCTTGAAATTGTGCGTACACTTGCGGGATATTCGCTCGGCAAGGCTGACTCTATGAGAAGAGTTATAAGTAAGAAAAAAGCCGACCAAATGGTTATTGAACGTAAAAATTTTATTTACGGCAGTGATGACGGAGATATACCGGGTTGTATCAAAAACGGAATTGACGAACAGACGGCAATTTCGATATTTGACGAAATAAATGATTTTGCAAACTATGCGTTTAACAAATCACACGCGGCGGCATATGCATTTGTAACGTATCAGACCGCATATTTAAAGACGTTTTATCCCGTTGAATATATGGCGTCGCTTATATCGAGTATTGATGACCTTGACAAGATAAACCATTATATCGCAAACTGCAAGGAAATGGGCATCGACCGTTTGCCGCCTGACGTAAATAAAAGTGAGGATACGTTTACTGTTGAAAATAACAGTATTCGTTTTGGATTGTCGGCGGTTAAAAATGTCGGTCGTGCGATGATTTTAAATCTTGTCAATGAGCGTAAAAATAACGGCGAATTTAAAACCTTTTCTGATTTTATTGACCGTATGGCAGGTCAGGATATGAATAAACGCGCGCTTGAGGGATTGATTTCGTGCGGTGCGTTTGATTCTATGGGTGTTAAACGTTCACAGCTTTTGGCTGTTTACGAAAAAGCACTTGACGGTACGGCAAGAGCCGCAAGGGATAATGTTGCAGGTCAGATGTCGCTTTTTGATACAATCGAAGAACAAAGTGAAATGCAATTTCCGAATATTGACGAACTTGACAAAAAGACGATGTTAAAGATGGAAAAACAGTCTACCGGACTATATTTTTCCGGACATCCGATGGAGGAATATACGGATAAAATAAAAAAACTTACAAAATATAATATAAGCGATGTTTTAACCAGTGTGCATAAAGACGAGGACGGTAACTATCATGCGGTTGAGGGCGGACTTAAGGACGGCGATATGATGATTATATGCGCCGCCATAGCGTCAAGAAAAAATAAAACGACACGTTCAAATGCACAAATGGCTTTTCTTAATGTGGAGGATGTATACGGCTCTGTCGAATGTATAGTATTCCCTAAAGTTCTGAATGAATTTTCACCGCTTTTGCAGGAAGATAATCTTGTTGCGATAGCTTGCAGATTGTCGATAAGGGAAGACGAGGCTCCTAAAATATTAATGCAGTCCGTTCAGCTTTTGGACGAGGCGCTTATGGCGAAAAAAGAGCCGAAAAGACTGTACATTCAGCTTGAAACGAGAAATGACGAAAATTTGAAAAACGTAGAAAAGTATCTGTCACCGTATCAAGGAGATATGGAAGTAAGACTTTTCTTTAAAGATACAAGAAAAATGTCGTCTGTACCGAGGAGATTGTGGTTTAACGGTACAGAAAATGCAATTTATGACTTAAAAAATATCTTCGGAGAGGATAATGTTAAAATAAAGTAGCAATATTCACGAAAACATAAACTTGCATAATTAAAAATTTTATTGTATTTACTCTTGAAATATTTTGCGAAATGCTATATTATATTATAGATGTAGTATTTTGCAAAATTACCGAAACGAGGTATTAATTATGGATGAGTATATTGTAGTAAAAGCACTTGAAAACGGTGTGAATATTATAGGGCTTACAAGCGGCAAGGATACAAAGTTTCATCATACGGAGAAACTTGATAAGGGAGAGGTATTTCTTGCTCAATTCACAGATGTTACAACAGCAATAAAGATTAACGGTGCTGCTGAGATATACACGAAACATGGTAAGCTAATGTCAGATGCAAGATAAGGTTTGCCTTATCGGCAGGAGGTTTATTTTATGTGGACAGTAATTTATGTATCACAGTCAATCGAAACAGCAAAAAAGCTTATAGATGTACTTTTGACGAATAAAGTAATTTCCAAATTAAGACGCATAAATAACTGCAATGGAAATGAAAGTAATTGCTACGAGGTACTTGTACCGAGTACGGAGCTGGAAACAGCACAGGATTTAATTTTTGAAAACGAACTGTTTTAAAAATTTGTGGGAGGATTGACAAATTATGGAGAACAAAAATGTAAGAACAATAGGTGTTTTAACCAGTGGTGGTGACGCACCGGGAATGAATGCGGCAATTCGTTCGGTTGTCAGAGTAGGTTCATATTACGGACTTAAAGTCTTTGGCGTAAGACGTGGATATAACGGTCTTATAAACGGTGAATTGGAAGAAATGAATGCAAGATCTGTTTCTGAAATTCTTCAAAGAGGCGGAACTATTCTTCAAACAGCACGTTGTCTTGAATTTAAGGAAGAGGCAGGCGTAAAGAAAGCTGTTGAGATTGCAAAGGTATTCGGTCTTGACGGTCTTGTTGTCGTCGGCGGTGACGGTTCATTCAGAGGTGCAAGAGATTTATGTGCGGCAGGTCTTCCGACTATCGCACTTCCGGGTACAATCGACAATGACATCAGTTGCAGTGAGTATACAGTTGGTTACGACACTTGTCTTAACACTGTTAAAGACGCAGTCGATAAAATCAGAGATACAGCACAGAGCCACGAAAGATGTTCAATCATCGAAGTAATGGGCAGAGCGGCAGGTTATATTGCTATTCAGGCAGGTATCGCTTGCGGTGCTGAGGTTATTCTTGTTCCTGAAAGAAAGTGGAGTTTTGACGAAGACGTACTTCGTCCTATTCTTGAGAGTAAATCAAGAGGAAGAAAGCACTCTATTATTATCGTTGCCGAAGGTATCGGCGGTGTTATTGAAATGGCTAAAGAAATCGAAGAAAAGACAGGCATTGAATCAAGAGCTACTATTCTTGGTCATGTTCAAAGAGGCGGCAGTCCGACAGTTCGTGACAGAGTTGTGGCAAGTGAAATGGGTTGTAAGGCAGTTGAGCTTTTACTTGAAGGTAAGCAGAACAGAATCGTATGTATGCAACAACATGAAATTGTTGATGTTGATATTGAAGAAGGTCTTGCAATGAAGAAAGAATTGCCTCAGAATTTAGTTGATTTAGCAAAGAAGTTAACAGTATAATATATGAGGCGGACATTTTTGTCCGCCTTTTGTTAGATAAGGGTAAAAAACAAACGGTTACGTTTGATATAAAAGAGAATGGGGTATAACACTTATTAAAGGAGTAGAATAGATTTATGAGAAGAACAAAAATTATTTGTACAATGGGTCCGGCGACCGACAACGAAGATGTGCTTAGGGATTTGATGCTTAACGGTATGGACGTTGCGCGTCTTAATTTTTCACACGGAAGTCATGAAGAAGCATTAGAAAGAATCAACAGAATTAAAAAGGTCAGAGATGAACTTAATATTCCTGTTGCAATTTTGCTTGACACAAAAGGCCCCGAAGTTCGTATAAAGGACTTTAAGGAAGGCAAGGTTGAACTTAAAGAAGGTCAAAAGTTCACTTTGTGCACAGATGACGTTGTGGGTGACGAAAATCAAGTTTCTATCACTTATGCAAATCTTCCGAATGACGTTAAGGTGGGAAGTAAAATTCTTATTGACGACGGTCTTATTGAGATGGAAGTTATCAGCGTAAAGAATAGCAAAATTCTTTGTAAGGTTAAAAACGGAGGAGTTGTTTCAAATAAAAAAGGTGTTAACGTCCCAAATGTCGCACTTTCAATGCCTTATATGAGCCAAAAAGATATTGACGATATTCTTTTCGGTATCGAACAGGACGTTGATTTTATTGCGGCGTCATTCGTAAGAACTGCCGATGATATAAGAGAAATTAAAACTCTTTTGAGAGATAACGGCGGAAGAGATATAAGAATAATCGCAAAGATTGAAAATGCCGAGGGCGTTGATAATATTGATGATATTATTCGTGAAACTCACGGTATAATGGTTGCGAGAGGTGATATGGGCGTTGAAATTGATATGCATGACTTGCCTGTGCTTCAAAAGAGCCTTATCAAGAAAACATACAGAGCAGGTAAGGTTGTTATTACGGCAACACAAATGCTTGATTCAATGATAAGAAACCCAAGACCGACAAGAGCGGAGGCAACTGACGTTGCAAATGCAATTTATGACGGTACAAGTGCGATTATGCTTTCGGGTGAAACGGCTATCGGAAAATATCCGGTTGAAACGGTCAAGACAATGGCAACAATCGCGGAAAGAACGGAAAATGATATTGACTATGTAAAACGTCTTGACAGAATGAATTTCGATTCGCGTATGGACGTTACAAACGCTATCAGCCATGCTACTTGTACAACGGCACATGATTTGCACGCGGCGGCTATAATTGCGTTGACATATTCGGGCGGTACTGCAATGCAGCTTTCAAAGTTCAGACCTACTTGTCCGATTATTGCACCGACATTGAGTGTAAAAGCAAGACGTCAGCTTAATCTTTCGTGGGGCGTTATCCCGATTATGAGTGAAACAAGAAAGAATACCGACGAACTTTTTGACCATGCGGTTGAATGTGCTCAAAAGACAGGTCTTATCAAAGACGGCGACCTTGTTGTTATAACAGGAGGTGCACCTATGGGCGTTGCGGGTACGACTAATATTATGAAAGTTCACCTTGTCGGTCATATACTTGTAAGCGGCCGCGGACTTGATTCGATTAATGCAACGGCTAATGTATGTGTTGCTACAAGCTATGAAGAACTTAAAAAGAGTTTCTGTGACGGCGATATTGTTGTAACAAACAACGTCACAAAGAATATGATACCTATTTTGAAAAAATCAGCAGGTATTATTTCTGAAGAAGTGGGCGAGGCGAATAATGCAAGCGTGCTTGCAGTTGCACTTGATATTCCTGTAATTGTTGCGGCGGCAGGTGCCACAAAAGTACTAAAGAGCGGCACGACCATTACTATGGACGCAAAACGCGGACTTGTTTATTCGGGAATGGAAGAGATAAACTGAGCTTGCCAGCAAAATGTCGACAGCTCCAAATAATATACATCGGAAAGGAAAAGAAAAATGGCATTTGTAAGTGAAACGCATTTGACAGTAAGATACGCAGAAACCGATATGATGGGAATTGTCCATCATTCGAGATATTATCCTTGGTTTGAAGTTGCGAGAACGGATTTTATCAAAAAAATCGGTATGAGCTATACCGAAATGGAGAAAATGGGGATAATGTTACCGCTTACCGAAACAGCTGCAAAGTATTATTACGGTTTAAAATATGAGGACGAAGTGCTTGTAACTTGTAAAATGACAAAGCTTACCGTTGCAAGATGTGAATTCACTTACGAAGTCTATAAACTTCCGGAAAAGAAGCTTATGACTGTCGGAAAGACCGGTCACGGATTTGTAAACCGTGAATTTGTACCGATAAATCTTAAAAAGCTATATCCTGAAATATGGAACAAAATGCACGACCTTTTGGAGGATTAAAATATGAAAATAGTAATCCTTGACGCAAAGACGCTTGGTGACGATATTGAATTTTCTGTGTTTAATAAGTTGGGTGATGTGAGCGTATATCAAACAACGTCATCTCTGCAGCTTAAAGACAGAATAAAGGACGCCGATATTATAATCGTAAACAAAATCAGACTTAACAAAGATAATTTGACCGACGCAAAAAAATTGAAATTGATATGCGTTACGGCAACAGGTTATGATAATATTGATATAAATTATTGTTGGCACAAGGGAATAGGTGTGTGCAACGTAAAAGGCTATTCAACCGATTCCGTTGCACAGATTACCGTTTCTATGGCATTGTCATTGGCAAGTCATTTGAATGAATTTAATAACTATGTCAAAAGCGGAAAGTATATGATAAGCGGTGTGCAAAACCACTTGAAACCGTATTTTAATGAGCTTAAAGGTAAGACTTGGGGTGTAATCGGACTTGGTAATATCGGTCAGAGAACGGCTGATATTGCTTATGCACTCGGTATGAAAATCGTGTCAAATTCACGCAGATACCATGAGGGTTATGAGTGGCTTGAACTTGATGAATTGTGTAAAGTTGCGGATATTATATCCGTTCATGTACCGCTTACAAGTCAAACTAAAGGTATGATAGACGAAAAACGCATTTCATTAATGAAAGACGGTGTTATATTTATTAATGTTTCACGCGGTGCTGTGGCAGATGAAAACGCACTTGTTACGGCGGTTGAAAACGGCAAAATAGGCGGACTGGGTGTTGATGTGTATTCGGTTGAGCCGATTACGAATGACAGCCCGTACAATCGGATTTTAGACCGCAGTAATGTTATATTAACTCCGCATATGGCATGGGGTGCGTATGAAGCGAGAGTCAGATGTATGAATGAGATTGTTAAGAATATAGAAACGTTTATGATGGGCGGTAAACGCAACAGAGTAGATATTGATATATAAACAAAAGTGTCTACACACCGGCAGAGGTCGAGAAATTAGTTCGGATTTTGTGAAAATGAACTCGTCGGCGTACGATGGTACGTTAGAGTTTATTTTCGCAAAAAGTGCACAGGCAAGCCGTATATCGAAGATAGGCTTGCCTGTTATTTGTTATAGCTATAAATTAAATTGTAAAATATAAAAAATAATATTTTGCACGTTCCGGACAATTTGTCGACAGTCTGCGGGGACACTAAATTTTAGTGTCCCTTCTTGCTAATTTGATTTAATTTCAGTTAATTTAATATCATCAGTCGCTTTGATTTTTTCTTTTTCGGAAAGTGTAAAGGAATACGAATTATTATAAGCAACAGCCAAATCTTCGCTTACACGAGCTTTACCGTTTGATGAATAAATTACAAGAGTTCCCGTGCCTGTGGCGATGTATCGTCCTGCGGGTATTTCTGACGGGCAAGTATAGCTTTGGTCTTTCTTTAATGTATATGTTTTGCCTGTCTTTTCGGTTGCCTGTAATGACGAGTTTTGATTTTGCAGTTCCTCAATTTGTGAGTCGAGTTCAGATGACTTTTGATTTAATTCGGTAATGTCGTTTTTTAATTCGTCATTCTTTTTCTTTGCCTCCATAAAGTAATTATTTACGGTGGTTTTTGTACTCAATTCCGAATTTAGGTCATTTATCTGACTTTCCAAATCATTTTTTGTATCGGTAAGTGATGATGTATTTTCTTCAAGTGCAGATATTTGAGTTTTCAGTTTTTCTGTTGCAAGAGAATTTGTGTCAAAATAGTTGCCGAGTGAAAAACAAACCACACCGATTATAATCGTGAAAAACGAAAGTATTATAACATATAATTTTTTTTGCGTCATAATCGTCATATCCTTTCATTATTTTATCGGAATAAATTGAGCCTTGCCCTTGATTTTTATTGTTTCATCATCGTTTAATACATAATCTTTTCCGTCAGCGGTTAAATTCGAGTTTACTCTTGCTTTTCCCGATGACGAAATCGCAATACTTCCCGAACCCATAATTGTATATTTACCGGCTTTTATATTTTCTCCGACTGCGTAAGTACCCGATGTCAAAGTTAAGGTTGATTGAGAAGTCGATGATGCTTGGTTATTCAAGGAATCGAGTGTGCTTTGCTTTGTATTGACCGTGTTTTGCAATTCCTCTTTTTCCTTTTCAAGTTTATCGTTTTCGTCATTTATTTTTTCAAGACCGTTTTGCGACGTTGTAAATTCTTCATAGTTTTTTTTCTTATCGGCTAAATCCGAATTAAGAGTATTTATTTCATCGGAAAGCGATGAATAATTGTTTTGTGCCGTAATATATTCCGAATTTGTATTTTGTAATTTTTCAAGTCGTTTTGTTATGTTGTTATCGTTTTTCGGTATGAAAAAGCCGACAAAAAATACTCCCAAAACAATCACAATACATATTGCCGATGATACTTTTATAAACAGCGGTGATAAATCCTTTGCGAGATTATCCCAATATGCAAACTTGATTTTTTTATTGTTTGTCGGTTGTTCGTCAATGATTACTTCTATAATATCCTTGTCTTTCTCCAAAAATAATCACCTCGTTTAATTTAAAACTTGTGTAAGAAATACGTCCTTAAACTGATAAGCAAAACTGTCGGCGGATTTTTTTGCCTTTTCAAAATCGTCAAAAATACCGAAAACAGTCGGACCCGAACCGCTCATAACGGCATTAACGGCGCCGTTCATAATCATTTTGGTTTTGATACCGCCGACAATCGGATACATTTTAGCGGTCACGTTTTCCATAACGTTGCAAAGCCTGTCTGCAACGCCGTAAAGGTCGTTATTATTTAAAGAGTCAATCATTCCGTCTGTGTCGGGACGAATTTCGATAGGTGTGTTGTCGATTTGTTCGTAAATAAGTGCCGTAGATACGTTGATAGGCGGTTTTACAAGTAAGATGTACGCATTTGGCATAGGGGAGAGCGGTTTTAAAATTTCACCGATACCTTCCGCAAGCTGTGTACTGCCGTCAAAACAGTACGGCACATCTGCACCGAGTGACGCACCGATATGCATAAGCTCATCATTAGAAAGAGGATTGCCGTGGAGCATATTTATTGCGGTAAGAACCGCCGCACAATTACCGCTGCCGCCGGCAAGCCCTGCGGCTACGGGTATATTTTTGTGAATTACGATTTTTGCACCGCCGCGAATACCTGTCGCTTTAAAAAATGCGTCTGCCGCTTTATAGGCGATGTTTTTTTCATTGCAAGGCAAATACGGCAAATTTGTTGAAATAGAAATACCCCTGTGCGTTTTATCGACTAAAATAAGGTCAAACAGCGATACTGTCTGCATAATCATTTTAATGTCGTGATAACCGTTTTCGCGTTTTGAAAGTACGTCAAGTGTAAGATTTATTTTTGCATATGAACGTGTTATCGCACGTCTGCCTGTTAAAACTGTATTTTCGGCAAGCATTTCTGTTCATTCCTTTCTTAAAGCAGATTGTGTGATTTGTCTACTATTTCTTGTATTTTTTCATCTGTGATGTTATCCTCACATTCGGCTTTTTTCAAATATGCAAGATATTCAATGTTGCCCTCCGGACCTTTGATAGGTGAGAATGAAAGACCTGCAACGTGCAAATCAATACTTCGTGCGAAGTCAAGAATTTTCTTTATAACTTCATAGTGTACCTTTATGTCCTTTACAACACCTTTTTTACCGACCTGTTCACGTCCTGCCTCGAATTGTGGCTTTATAAGTGCGACAATTTCGCCGTTATCGGCAAGAAGTGTTTTTGCAACGGGCAGTACAAGTTTAAGCGAAATAAATGACACGTCAACAGACGCAAAATCAATTTCTTCGCCAATGTCCTCAGGTGTCACATAGCGGATATTAGTACGCTCCATATTTACGACTCTTTCGTCCTGACGTAATTTCCACGCGAACTGACCGTAGCCAACGTCAACGGCGAATACCTTGACAGCACCGTTTTGGAGCATACAATCGGTGAACCCGCCTGTTGACGCACCTATGTCCATTGTGGTTTTACCCTCAAGGGTAATCGGAAATTCCTGCATAGCTTTTTCGAGTTTTAATCCGCCGCGGCTTACATATTTTAAAGTTTCGCCGCGAATTTCCGCAACGGTTGTATCTTCGTCAACCATCTGTCCGGCTTTGTCGCATTTTTGGTTTTTTACATACACTTGTCCTGCCATAATTAGAGCCTTCGCTCTTTCACGGCTTTGTACCTGTCCGTTTTTGACAAGAAGTGCGTCAAGTCTTATTTTTCCCATAGTTCTTATCCTTTTAATCTATTTTTGATGCAATCGTCTTTGCATCAAGTCCGTATAATTTATCAAGTTCATCTATTGAGCCGTGCGTAATCGGTTGGTCGGGGAAAGCAAATATTTTAAATTTGCAGTCGATATGGTTTTCTTCAAGCAATGTGCCTATCATACTTCCCATACCGCCGATTTTTACGTTGTCCTCAATGGTTATAACGCTGCCTGTCTTTTTTGCCGACTCGATTATGCTCTTTGTATCGAGCGGTTTTATTGTAGGCATAGCTAAAATTTCAACGGATTTCGTTGTAAGTTTTGCAACTTCTTCGGCACGTTTAACCATTCTGCCTGTTGCGATAATTGTAACATCCGAGCCGTTTTGTATGCACTGTGCTTGTCCCAAAGTGAAAGCGAAAGGCACATTTTCAGCCTCTGTTCCGCCACGTGGGTAACGTATTGCAATCGGTGCATTAAATTTATTGATTGCAAAATCAAGCATATATTCAAGCTGGTCGAGCGTGGCAGGTGAAAGAATTGTCATATTCGGCATATGTGATAAGTACGAAATATCGTACACACCCTGGTGTGTCTCACCGTCTGCGCCGACTATACCGGCACGGTCGATAGGGAATACAACGTGAAGTTTTTGCAGACAGACGTCGTGCAAAGTTTGGTCGTATGCACGTTGCAAGAATGATGAATACAACGGTATAACAGGAGTGTATCCGACCGTTGCCAGTCCTGCTGAAAGCGTAACACCGTGCTGTTCGGCAATACCGACATCAAAAAATCTGTCTTTATATTGCTCTTGAAATTCGTCAAGTCCTGTGCCGTTAGGCATTGCACCTGTGATTGCAACTATTTTCTTGTTGTTTTTCGCTAATCTGACAAGCGTATTGCCAAATCTTGCACTGTATGTTTCACTGCCTTTTTTCGTTTCGCCCGTAGCTTTGTCAAAAGGTGATATGCCGTGGAATTTTTGCGGATTGCTTTCCGCGGGGGCATAACCTTTGCCTTTTTTCGTGTGGACGTGAATAAAGACAGGACGTTTTTCTTCTTTTGCATATTCAAGACACTGTATAATTTCTGTTAGGTTGTGACCGTCAACAGGCCCCATATATATAAATCCCATATCGTCAAAAATCGTTGTAGGGATTACAAGCCTGCGGAAGAAACGCTTTATTTGCTTTAATATATTTGCGGTAGGTTTGCCTATTGTAGGCATTTTTTTTAAAAAGTTTTCAACCGCGTGTTTTGAACGGAAATAAAACGGCGACATTCTGAGTGAACGCAAGTGTTTTGACACCGCACCGACATTTTTTGAAATAGACATTGCGTTGTCGTTCAAAATAAGTATAAGCGGTATTTTTGAATGACCTGCGTCATTCATAGCCTCGTACATCATACCGCCCGTAAGAGCACCGTCACCGAATACTGAAATTACATTGTAATTGTCACCGGCAAGGTCACGCCCTCTGGCAATACCGAGTGCGGCTGAAATTGAAGTTGAACTGTGACCGGTATTAAATACGTCACAATCACTTTCACTTGTTTTCGGAAATCCCGACATTCCGCCGAACTGACGGAGCGACTTGAACCCGTCTTTTCTTCCTGTAAGAATTTTATGCACATAAGACTGATGACCTACGTCAAAGACAATCTTATCTTCAGGCACATTAAAAACAGTGTGAATAGCAACGGTCAATTCAACAATCCCCAAGTTTGAGGCGAGATGACCGCCGGTTTCCGATACACTGTCAATCAGAAACTCGCGAATTTCACTGCAAAGAGTTTTCAATTCGTCTTTATTTAATTTTTTCAAATCATCGGGTGATTCGATTTTATTTAAAATTTTATCCATCACCAATGCCCCATTAATGTTATTTGCAACGTTTAAAAACACTCATTATTTTTCCAACCGTAAAAACGATTGAGTTACCGTTATTCATAGAGATTCCCTTAGACATAGCTTTACCGCCAATAGTAAGAGAACTGACAATACCTGTAAGTATAAGGCTCGGCAATATACCGCTCAGGTTAAATTTTGCGACAAGTTCCGAAACAATAAGAGTTGTCGTTGCACCGGAAATAATTCCGGCAATATCGCCGATTACGTCACAGCATAAGTTTGCAAGTTGAGGTGCGTGACGTATTACGGAAATACTTTCTCTTGCACCTTTGACTTTGCGTGCCGCAAGGGAATGAAAAGGCTTTTCTTCCGCAGACTGAACAGCCGTACCAATCATATCGAATAAAATATTTATTGCAATGATAGCGAACAAAACTATAAATGCAAAAAATAAATTGAGCGATTGCATCGCAACCGATGTTATAAGACTGAATACCAATGACAGCACGAACGAAAGGAAGATTACGAAAATCGTCCATTTGTGTGAAGTCGAAACATTTGAATCAGGTTTTGGTACTTTAAATTTTTTTCGCCTGTGAGAGTCAGATTTATCCAAGTTTGTAAATCTCCTTTTCTATAATAATAAATCGGCAAAATGCCGATCAAGAATTTCAATATTTAAAATAGGGTAATGAACAGAGTAAAGTTTGCGGCATAGGTCCGGTTGGCTTTCCCATAAATCTGCTTAATCGTCGCCGAAAAAGCGGTTTCCCATTAAAGACTTATACTATTTTGTAGTTACCGGATTGCCACTGAGTCCGCACTGCAATCCCCTGTTCATTCAATTACGACAGCCTAGAAGTTTTCCCAAACAGCCTGAGCTTTCCGTATCCTCTTTTGCAAATATGGTTTCAAGACGCATTGCCTTTTTGCCACTGGCCGAGCGGCGAAAAAGTTTTGGGCGTCTATCCGCCATATCCACTCAAGGCTGGCTACGCTGCCCACAGCATTCATACCACGTCCCTTGTGAGGACGTGAATTACTAACCGCAAAACAGGTTTTCCCCTATGCCGTAACGACTTGCTCCCTTAGGAGGTATGGGCCGCCACAGTCATAGGCCTCCACGGAAAAGGGGGTAAGGTTACCATGCCGTTGGAAACCGCCCCTAAACCTTAACTCCCAGCATCAGCCCCGAACTGGGCGTTCAAAGCAAAACACCAGAAACTTCATCGATGTGCCATTTGGCGGATTTTTAGGCCCGCTTTCCGAAGAGCCGTACTGACTAGGATACTGCACCACTATTAATTGTAATTAAATATAACATATTTTTTGTGAAAAGTCAACAAACCAAAAAAAAATTTACAATTTATACATATTTATTTAGAAAAAATATATAAATAAAAGTTCGGATAAAAATGAAGTGAACCCCAAAATTTAGACAAAATTAAATATTAACTTGCTTGTGAATGAGTTCGGTATTGTACCGGACTCATTCCTTTTAGCTTTAAAGAAATTCTTTCATTGTTGTAATAATCAATATATCTTTT